>JADMIO010930450.1_pt1 | contig 47506 bp, 40 predicted proteins | sample 8958161 | NCBI WGS metagenome assembly JADMIO01 (sample SAMN16585339, study PRJNA669376) | soil metagenome | isolation source: Crop rotation soil | place: USA: Cullars Rotation, Alabama | collected 2011
CGACAACTTGTCCACGTGGAATTCTAAGCTTAGGATCCCAATGTGCTGGAAAGTGAAGCGTTAACGATGCGTCCCAACAGTCTGAGGAGCATGAAATCGCAGAACGCAATCGCGAGCATGCCCATGACGATCACGGCCATAATCGGATCCGGAACATGAAAGACTTCAGCGAGTTTCACTGCGCCTGTGATCAATAACGCAAACCCACCGAGCGTGAGCAGCGTAACGGTGAGACCGATCGCGATTGCAGGTTTGGTTAGACTAAGCGGGACGAGCGCAGTCTCCGGAGCGGTGCTTGCCCCGCAGCGACTACAGTAATTGAGTTCGCGATTAGTTTCGGCTCCGCAAGACTGACAATACATATCGAACCTCGCCCGAGAATATACGCGCGGATTAAGAAAGGGCAAAGCCCAGATTATTGACACGGCCACGGAAGGTCAAAATGGCCTTCCGCACATCGTGTGGCAAAGCCGCAGATAAATAGGCGACATACAATGCTGCAATCTATACGACGGCAACCCGATGTGATGGCAGCTCTGCTGCCTGATGTGCGGAAGGCCTCTGGCCTTCCGGGCGACTACTTAATAAGCCGAGGCTATGCCTCGGGCAGAGCCCGAATAATTCTTTCTGCTCACGGAAGGTCAAAGACCATCCGCACATCGTGCGGCAAAGCCGCAGATAATGGGCGACATACATTGCTGCAATCTATGCGACGGCTGCCTGATGTAGTAGCAGCTGTGCTGCCTGATGTCCGGATGGCCTCTGGCCTTCCGGGCGACTACTTAATAAGCCGAGGCTATGCCTCGGGGAGAGCCCGAATAATTCTTTCTGCTCACGGAAGGTCAAAGACCTTCCGCACATCGTGCGGCAAAGCCGCAGATAAATAGGCGAGATACATTGCTGCAAACTATACGACGGCAACCTGATGTGGTGGCAGCTCTGCTGCCTGATGTCCGGATGGCCACTGGCCTTCCGGGCGACTACTAAAAAGCCGAGGCTGTGCCTTGGCCTTAAAACCAAACGAAAGGTTGGACTCTGAACGCCTGTTGGGGCGAGGTCGTCTGAACCTCAACAAAATTATTCGGGCTTACTTGATGTGGTAGCCGCGGCCTTTCCAGAGTAAGAAAATCTGGCCGGAGAGCTGCTTGGCAATAACCGCAATCTCCGGTTCATCAGCCACCAGCGCGCGGTACTGTTCAGAGCCTCGTGAGATCGTTACAGTCGCCGTACCGGATTTGAATGCCGAGTCGTACCAGACGCCGTCGCGTTTGTTAAAGCGATGTCCCGCAACCATGCGATTGTCTTCGCTACTTTTTTCATCATCTTCGCCACGACGCGTCGCGGCTGCTGCAACACCGAGCGTCTTTGATTTTTGTCGTTCAGCGTCGCGACCACGTTCGCCATCGGTCGCGTAACCTTGAGCTTGCTTATCAGCCTCGCGTTTCCGCGCGGCGCGATCCGCTAACGTATCCTGATCAGCCCTCGCGCCCGCCGCATCTTTCGCCGAAGCGTTTGCCTCTGGCTTGGGCGCGGGTGGAGGCGGTGCGACTGCGGCTGGCTGAGCAGTTGATTTTGTTTGAGACTCCCTCGCTACTACCGGCTTGTTTTCTTTCGCCGGCTCTTCGCTCGGTTTCTTATCCGCAGGCACAGCGGCGTTGCTCGCAGTAGTGTCAACGCTCTCTTGAGATCGACTGTCGGCGCTTTTGGTTCTCGACGCCGAGTCGTTCGCTTGCGGAGAACTTTTTGTTTCAGGCCGACCAGTAGCTTTGGAGAGTTCCTGCTGTGCTGTTCCCTGTGGATTGGTGAGCGCAGCAGGTGAAGCATTCGGTGCCGACGTGCTCGCAGTACTTTCATTATTCGAGGTTCGAGCCGAATGCTGAACCTCGCCGGAACGACGCGAGGCAAAGAAGATCACTCCGACAAACACCAACAGCATTGCAGGTACCGCAAATCGCAAAACAGCGGGCGAGAAAAATGCCGCTAGTGCTCGGCCCCATGATGATTGCTCAACCGTTTTCGGAATTGAGGCGTCAGGAATTGCTTTGCCTGCGGCTACTGCCAACTGGCCCACAATTTTTCTACAGTCGTCGCAATCGATCAGATGAGACGTATAACGCGCGCGGGTAGCTTCCGGCAGTACACCTTCCGCGTATGAACTCAGCTCGTCAACATCCAAATGACTGGATACAGTTACACCTGGACGCGATTCGCTGGCGCGGCCACTCCATGCTCGCAACAAATTATCGATTTCGTTGTTTTCCTGTTGCTTCATCAAAACCTGCTAAACACCCAACTAAAGAACGCTCAGCTTCGATATCCTTGCATTGAATCGACGGATTCGCTAACCCGCACCTAAATTCTCAGGCGATGCGCGTTCCGCGCTCACCAATCCTTCCAAATCTGCGTCGAGATGCAAACCAACGTCGGCGAAAGCAGCTTCGATTTCTTTAGCCGACCACCCTCGATCTGCGTTTAAGATTTCTTCGACGCGGCGGCGCAGTTCGCCATGCACCCGCGTCAGGCGGCGACTGGCAGTGGCTTCATGGACGCCAAGCACCGCGCCAGCTTCTTTGAGTCGCATATTGTCAAAGTAATAAAGCTTAACCAGCAGTCGATCGTCAGTTTCCAATTCTTCAAAAGCTCTGCCCAGCGCGCGCTCCAATTCGATTCGCTGCACTTTGCCCGTGAGCGCGTTTTCAGGCGTCAGGTTACTGCTGATCAAAGAGCGCGGACCGTTTTCATTTTCGGCGGTGGCCATGCGATCCAATTCCGCGTCGTCCTCAGTTTGTACCAGACGCGATTGTTTGCGATGTTGATCGACAGCCAGCTGGGCGACGACGGCGCGCAACCAACCCGCAAAAGATCCTCGTCCAGAGTAATAAGCGAGTTTGCTTGCCGGCCGGCCGTCTTCTCGCAAGCGCAATCCGTGCAGCTCGGCCCATATCGATTGAGTTAGATCTTCAGCGGCATCTTCGCTGCCCGCAGTCGATCGCGCAGCGGAGCGCACCGTCGGTGAATAACGCTCTACCAGATCATTCCAGGCGGTCGCATTTCCCTGTTCACAAGCGATCGAGAGACAAAGATCGTCAGCCTGCAATTGATCTAAAAACTCTTCGATAGATTTCGCTGTGGCGTTGGGCTGATCGCGCAGTAAATATTTTTCGAGGGACGCGCCAGATCGGATCGCAACGACTTCGCGAGACAGGGAGTAGTTTTCAGCCGCTCGGCTCAATAACCGCTCGGCGCCGGCAAGAATGAGAGCTTGAATTTGCGGGGTTCGCTCAGTCACTACGGGTCGGATGTATGCTAACACGCGCGGCGTAATCAGCGGACAGCTATCGATTCGTCACGGCGAGGCGCGATACGACATTGAACCGATTGCTGGTTTATACTCGATACCTCCTGTTCGTCGGCTGCTTAACGACTGAATAGCTTCGATTGATTGCTGACTAATGCTCCGCGTCACTGAAATCTTCCGTTCAATCCAGGGCGAATCTACACATGCCGGGCGGCCCTGTACGTTCGTTCGTCTCACCGGCTGTCCTATGAGATGCGTCTGGTGCGACAGTGAGTACACTTTTACCGGCGGCGATCACATTTCGCTAGACGATGTCATGCGCCAGGTGCGCGACTTCGGCTGCAATCTGGTTGAAGTTACTGGCGGCGATCCGCTGGGACAAAAAGAAGCGCTCACTTTGATTAGCCAACTCTGCGACGAAGGATTTGAAGTTTTAATCGAGACAGGCGGTTTTTTCTCAACAGTCGAAGTCGACGAACGCGCGGCGATTATTCTCGACGTTAAGTGTCCGGACTCTGGAGAAGAAGCGCGGAACCACTGGGAGAATCTCGAGCGCCTGCGCGCAGATCGCGATGAAATCAAGTTCGTTATTGCGAGTCGTCGTGACTGGGATTATGCCGTTGAAGTCATCAAGCGCTATGACCTCGAAAAACGTGCGCGAGCAATTTTGATCTCGCCCGCGTGGGACCAAATCGACTTGAAAGATTTAGCCGATTGGGTGACATCGAGCGGACTCAACGTTCGCATGCAACTGCAACTGCACAAGTACATTTGGGGACCAAACGTTCAGGGTGTTTGAGCTCGTAAGACGATCATTATGGGCGGAAGCAACGAACTGATAGAAATCGACGAAGCGATTGAACTTTCGCCTGATAGTGAGGCCCGATCGCTGGCAGTGTGTCTGGTGTCAGGTGGCATGGACTCGTGCGTGACGGCGGCGATTGCGCACGAGGAAAACGAAGAACTCGCGTTCCTTCACGTTTCCTACGGCCAGCGAACGGAGCAACGTGAACGGCGCGCGTTTGAAGATCTCGCTGACTTCTATCGAGTAAACCATCGGCTCGCTGTTTCTATCGATTATCTAACTAGCATCGGGGGCTCTTCGCTTACCGACAAGAATATTCCCGTCAGCGACGCAAACCTTTCGGCCGCGGGAATTCCAGCTAGTTATGTTCCCTTTCGCAATGCACACTTGCTTTCGATAGCCACTAGTTGGGCTGAGGTCATCGGCGCGAACTCAATATATATAGGCGCGGTCGCGGAAGACTCGTCCGGATATCCAGACTGCCGCCCTGAGTTCTACGAGGCTTTTCAAGCTGTGATCAATCGCGGGACTCGACCTGAAACCTTGGTAGAAATCAGGACGCCAGTAATCGCGTTGAAGAAATCCGAGATAGTGCAGCGTGCCGACGAATTAGGCGCGCCTTTGGCACTGACGTGGTCCTGTTACCGCGCAGAAGAAAAGGCCTGCGGACAATGCGATTCGTGCGCGCTGCGACTACGAGCTTTTCGTCAGGCGGGCGTTGTTGATCCGATCCCGTACGTGCTTGACACCAGCCGCTTAGCTTATTAACTTTAGGCCGCTCATAAGATGGTTACAACTTGGCTCTGTATTAGTCGCATCTTAAGGGTTCTCCCGCAATCATAACTATTCCTGACACTTTCAGTTGGAGGCGCTCATGTTTCGTAAATACTTTTCACTATCGCTGGCAATGGGACTGTTAATGGTCTCGGCAGCAGTTGCCAGCGCCCAAACGGGAGAGCTTCGCGGCTACGTGAAACTCAAACAAGCCGACGGAACTTCAGCTCCCGTTGTCGGCGCCGCGATCGACGTCTTTCGACTGGATTTGACCGGGAAATACGAAACCAAGACAGACAAACGCGGCAGCTTCGTGTTTGCGGGACTGCCTTACGTCGGAACCTACATCATTGGCGCCAGCGCTCCTGGTGCTCAACCGAATTTCTTGAACAATGTGAAAGTCGGCCGCAATGTGGACTATGAGATTGTTCTCGAGCCCGGCGATGGAAAACGACTGACGATGGCGGAAATCAATACGATTCTAAAGGGCGGCAGTTCGGCAGCGAAAACTCCAGCCGCAGCCGGCGAAAGCTCCGCCGACAAAGCCAAGCGCGCTGAAATTGAGGCCAAGAACAAAGAGCTGATCGAAAAGAACAAGAAGGTCGAAGAAAGTAACACGATCCTCAACAACAAATTTAAGCTCGGCAACACTGCGCTTTCTGCCGGTGAAGCAGCCAGCCGCGCGGGCAATTACGCCGAAGCGGACAAGCTGTTGACGGACTCAATTAACCAATACGATGAAGGCATCGCAGCCGACCCAAGCCATCCTGGCGTGCCGACTTTGATGACCAACAAATCACAGGCGCTCATGGACCGCGGTATCGCCCGTTACAACGGCGCAGTGAAAAGTGCCGAGTATAGCGCGGCTGTGAAAGCGGGCGGCGGTGGCGTAACAGCGCTGTTGGAACCGGCGAAGAACGATTGGAAAGCGGCGGCCGAGACTATTTCAAAGGCTGTCGAGATTTTGAAAGCAACGCCAGCTCCAACCGATCCCGCTGAACTGGCAAACTACAATCGAAACAAATATTTCGCCGTGCTGATTCGCGCTGAAGCGATAAACAAAGTCGTAACAAAAGTCGACCCGATGCAGGCTGATGCGGGCGTCGCTGCTTACGAGGAATATATCGCTATGGAAACCGATCCCGCTAAGAAAACCAAAGCGGAACGCGATCTCGCGAAGATGCTGTTCGAAGCAAATTCTTACGAGAAGGCCAAGGCTGCGTACGACAAGATTCTCGTCGCGAGTCCTGACGATCCTGAAGCACTTCAGAATCTGGGCTTGATTCTTTACAACCTGGGCTTTGTCAAAGAAGCCGAAGGAAAGAAAGATGAAGCGAAGCAAAACTATCAGGAAGCAGCGAATTACTTAGGTCGTTTTATCGAGAAGGCGCCCGATGGCCAACTCAAGACCGAAGCCCAGGATGTGCTCAAGAATCTCAAGGAGCAGCAGAACGTGCAGGCTGAAAAAACGACCACGACACCTACTCGTAGACGCAAGCCGTAAGCGACTCAAATCAGCAGTAAAGGAAATGCCGTTCCAGATTTTTTGGTGCGGCCTTTCACATTTTTCGCGACGACTATTGACTGCATTTGTCCCGCTTCTCACCGGCTGTGTTCTTCCGCCTCAGCCATAAATCCTCAATATTCGCTAAGAAAATCTGCCTTGACAGTACTTGCGTTCAACAGGTACTATGCGTGTGCAACGGTGTTGTGCACACCGGCGCAGGGAAGTGCAGCCTTGACACTTCTCCGCGGCAACTGTCTCGGATCTTGGAACCCGCCCGCTAAACGTAAGAACCTACCAACGCATGTCTGCCAAATTAGGCGAAATTCTCGTTCGCGAAAACCTGATAAGTCCGCAACACCTGCGTGAAGCGTTGGAATACCAACGTGAACACGGGGGCCGGCTTGGCTTTAACCTCGTAAAGCTCGGTCTCGTTTCGGACGACATGATTACCGCTGTCCTTTCCCGCCAATACGGAATCCCATCCGTAAATCTTGAGCTCTTTCAAATCGATTCTTCAGTGCTTCGCTTAATCCCGCAGGAAGTTGCTCAGAAGTATTCTGTACTCCCACTTTCAAGAGTAGGCGCCACGCTCACGCTGGCGATGGTGGATCCGACAAACGTCTTTGCCATGGACGATATCAAGTTCATGACCGGACTGAACGTCGAACCCGTCGTCGTCGCCGAGGCGAGCATTCAACAGGCAATTTCAAAGTACTACAGCAGTTCGCGTGAAATTGATCTCGCCACTGTCACCGTCGACGACGCAGTTTTAGAAAGCGTGTCAGTACTCGATGGTAACGGCCATTCCGGCATCACTAATGCCGACCTCGTGTCGCTCGACAGCCTCGACTTCGCACCGTCCGAAGGCGGAGACGATGTTGAAGTTGTTGAAGACAACGAAGAGATCGATCTATCGACGCTCTCGCGCATGTCGGCCGATGCTCCTGTCGTTCGACTTGTTAACGTATTGCTCGTCGATGCGCTTCGTCGTGGAGCGTCAGATATTCACGTCGAGCCTTACGAGAAAGAGCTCCGTATCAGGTTCCGTATCGACGGCGTGCTTTACGACGTCATGCACCCGCCGCTAAAGCTTCGCGACGCATTGATCTCGCGCGTCAAGATCATGTCGAAGCTCGATATTTCCGAGAAGCGTCTGCCACAAGACGGTCGCATTAAGATCAAGGTAAAAGTCGACGCCCGCTCCCGCGAGCTCGACTTCCGCGTTTCCACTCTCCCCACCCTGTTTGGTGAAAAGGTTGTGCTTCGTCTCCTCGACAAAGAGAACCTTATGCTCGACATGACGAAGTTGGGTTTTGAGCCTGAGTCGCTCGTCAAGTTCAAGCGAAACATTTCGAAACCCTACGGCATGGTGCTGGTGACTGGTCCAACCGGAAGCGGAAAGACCAACACGCTCTATTCAGCCTTGCAAGCGCTGAACACAGTCGACACCAACATCATGACGGCTGAAGATCCCGTCGAGTTCAATCTGGTCGGTATTAACCAGGTCCAGATGAAGGAGCAGATCGGACTGAACTTTGCCGCTGCCCTTCGCGCTTTCCTGCGACAGGATCCCAACATCATTCTCGTCGGCGAAATCCGCGACTTCGAGACCGCGGAAATCGCCATCAAGGCCGCGTTGACAGGCCACATGGTTCTGTCCACGCTTCACACCAACGATGCTCCCTCAACTATTTCACGTCTGATGAATATGGGCATCGAACCCTTCCTCGTCGCCACCAGCGTCAACCTCATCCAGGCCCAGCGACTGATTCGTCGTATTTGCAAGGACTGCAAACGCGAGAATCCGATGCCGCCTGAAGCTCTCGCCGAAATAGGATTTACCGCCGAAGAAAGTCAAACCCTCAAGGCATATAAAGGTCAGGGCTGCTCCACCTGCAACAACACCGGTTACAAAGGCCGAGTAGGTCTCTACGAGGTCATGGAAATTACCGATGAAATACGCGAGCTGATCTTGATTGGCGCTTCCGCAATGGAACTGCGTAAGAAAGCAATCGAAGACGGCATGATTACGTTGCGAGAATCGGGCCTTCACAAGATTCGCGCTGGCATCACCACTGTCGAAGAGGTCGTCCGCGAAACAGTGGCGTAAGCAACAGGAGTAAACAATGAAAAGAAAACTCGTACTGCTAGTTCTGATTGTAATTTCCGTCGCAGCGATCCTGCCCGTAGCTGATTCAGCAGCGCGCGGTCTGGGACGCAGCCTCGGTGTCCACCGTCACCATCGTTGGCATTCGCGCCGTTGGTGGAGACGACATCGCGCTCGCATGCGTCGCATGCAGGCCGCCCGCGCCATGGCTCACCGTGCGACTTCGCTGAAAGTGAAACCCGCAATGGTCGATCCCATGGTTGCTCCGATAGCCGCAACGGTTGCTGCTCCAGTTTCACCGGTGACTGCACCTGCTGCTGCACAACTGGAAAATGGCTGGCACGCTCTTCCTGCCGCAGCTAATGGCGAAATGAAGTTTCGTGCTACTGCTAATCCTACCGACCAGGCCAAACTTTCCGTCGTGGCGCTTAGTCGACCAAATCCAGCGTTCCTGACTCAGAAAGAGCAGAAACAAATGCTGAGTGGAGTTTCGTTCTCTGAACTTCGACGCACGGTCATCGACAAGATGGTCAATGCTGGTGGTTGGGTCACTAACGATTTCGAACGGCAAGTAAACGGTCGTCGAGTGTTTGTAGTAACTGCGCAAACACCCGGTGATGGCCGCTCGTCAGATAAAGCCGTGAATTATTATTTCACCGAAATCAACGGCCGCATCTACAGTCTGTCAACCGAAGCAACGATTCAATCCGCAGAACGGATGGCTTCCGAAGCCGAACGGTTTATTGCTTCCCTGCACTGAGCGGAACCCGCTTGCCCCCGCTCAACTCACTTTCAGTCAAGGAGAATTACTTTAATGGGACCGTCTGACGCCCAACCGCAGATTTCGCTGTCTGAACTTCTGCGCAGTCTTTCCGAACTGCACGGGTCCGACTTGCACGTCACCACCGGCTCGCCACCGCAGGTGCGTGTGCACGGTCACCTGCGCCCACTCGAAGGTTACCGGAACCTCACATCGGCCGACACGAAACAGCTCGCGTATTCAGTTCTGACCGACGCGCAAAAGCACCGGTTCGAAGAGAATCTCGAGTTGGATTTTTCGTTTGGCGTCAAAGGCCTGTCGCGATTTCGCGCTAACCTCTTCAACCAAAGAGGCGCAGTCGGCGCAGTATTTCGCGCGATTCCATATGAGATTAAAGCTTTTGAAGACCTGGGACTTCCGAGTGTCGTCAAGGAGCTTTGTAATAAGCCGCGCGGTTTGATTCTCGTTACGGGGCCGACTGGCTCCGGAAAATCAACCACGCTCGCGGCGATGATCGACAAGATCAATCGCGATCGTCACGAGCACATTCTGACTATCGAAGATCCCATCGAGTTTCTGCACAACCACAAAAATTGTTTGATCAATCAGCGCGAAGTTAACTCAGACACTCGCGGCTTTGCTGAAGCGCTGCGCACTGCGTTGCGTCAGGATCCCGATGTTGTTCTCGTCGGCGAAATGCGTGACCTTGAAACTATTGAATCAGCGCTGCGCATCGCTGAAACCGGTCACTTAACCTTGGCGACACTGCACACCAACTCAGCGATCTCGACTATTAACCGAATCATCGACGTCTTTCCTGCTGACCAGCAGTCGCAGATTCGCGCGCAACTTTCACTCGTGCTAGAAGGAATTCTTTGCCAGGCATTGCTGCCCAAAGCCGAAGGTGGCGGGCGTGTGATGGCATTGGAGGTAATGATTCCGAACTCGGCCATCAGAAACCTTATCCGTGAAGACAAAGTCCATCAAATCTATTCGATGATGCAGACTGGTCAGGACAAGTACGGTATGCAGACCTTCAATCAGGCGCTCGCCACTGCTTACCACAAACGTCAAATCACGCTCGACTGTGCTCTGCAACGTTCGTCGAACACCGACGAGTTGAAGGAATTGATTGAGCGTGGATCTGGTTTGAATACCGGATCGAAATCTCAGCCCCACCCCAGCCCCTACGCACAAGTTCGTCCGGTCGGCAGCCGTCCCACCGCGAGATAACACTTACCTGGAGATCTGAAAATGCCTACTTATGTTTTCAAAGGCCGCAACAAACTAAACGAAGTTGTTGTCGGTGAGCGCGTCGCGGACAATCGCGAAGCCCTGCGCACCATTCTGCGCAAGGAACAAGTCACGATTACCGCTGTTAAAGAAAAGGGACGCGAAATCGGCATTCCGAAACTCGGCGGCCGCAAGAAAGTTAAGGCCAAGGATCTTTCGATCTTTACCCGTCAGTTCTCGGTAATGATCGACGCCGGTTTACCGCTGGTGCAGTGCCTGGAGATTCTAGCCCAACAACAGGACAACAAATACTTTCAAAGCATCCTGCTGCAAGTTCGTCAGGACGTCGAAGAAGGATCGACGCTCGCCGCCGCGATGGCGCGACACCCGAAAGTATTCGATCAGCTTTACGCGAACATGGTTGAAGCGGGTGAGACGGGCGGTATCCTCGACTTAATTCTGCAGCGACTCTCGACCTTTATCGAAAAGATCGTCAAGTTAAAGCGCGACGTTATTTCGGCGATGATTTATCCGGCGGCCGTTGTCGTTCTGGCGATCGTCGCGGTGGCGGTCATCATGATTGTCGTTATTCCGCAGTTTCAAAACATCTTCCTCGGCCTGCTCGGACCGGGCGAACAACTTCCCTTGCCTACTCGAATCGTGGTCGGCATAAGTAATTTCCTTGCCGGTTGGGGAGGCTTAATTATCCTCGCGTCGATTGTCGGACTCGTGCTTGGAATTCGCTTCTACTACAAGACACCGGGAGGTCGCCGGAACATCGACGCGATTATTCTCAAGGTGCCGATTCTCGGCGACATCTTCCGGAAGATTGCCGTAGCGCGTTTTTCGCGAACGCTTTCGACGTTGCTCTCTTCAGGTGTGCCGATTCTCCAGTCGTTGGATATCACGGCCCGAACTTCCGGTAACGTCATTATCGAATCCGCGATCGTAAAGATCAGGATGGCTGTCGAACGCGGTCAAAGCTTCGTTGAGCCTTTGAAGGCGACGGAAGTATTTCCGCACATGGTGGGACAGATGATCGGCATCGGTGAACAGACTGGTGCGCTGGACGCAATGCTCGGCAAGATCGCCGACTTCTATGAACAGGAAGTCGATGCTGCGATTGCCAACCTGCTGACGTTGATCGAGCCGGTACTGATCGGTTTTCTCGGCGTGACAATCGGTTCGATCGTTATCTCGATGTATCTGCCGCTGTTCACGTTGATCGGAAAACTTTCGACCGGTCACTGACACTCAGACACATCGCTAAACTTGAAGCAGGCCCGGTTATCCGGGCCTGTTTGCATTTTGCGGCTTCAGCAGGATGTCGGCCATGAAGGTTCATGAAAACCCCCTCACTTTTGGCGATCAGTGAAACTAACTATTAAGTCATAGCGTAAGATTGTCCTGACCTTGCGGAGTACAAAAATCTATCCAAACTGAGAGACTCAATGAAGACACTTCGTCTTAGCCAGGCAACCATATCTAAAAGTATTAACCTCGCTCGCCTAATCATTCCTGCACTCGCGTTGGCTCTACTGCCGCAGATTGTTTCGGGCCAGAAAATGGTTTGGCCGCAGTTCCGCGGCCCGGATTCAAATCCCGTCGGCGCGCATGCGCGGTTGGCCGAACGTTGGTCTAAGAAAGAGAATGTCGAGTGGTCTCGAGAAATTCCCGGCCGCGGTTGGTCGTCTCCCATTGTGACTGGAGGAAAAGTCTACGTCACGACCGCGACGACTGAAGGCAAGTCGAAGCCACCTCAGATCGGAACTGAGTACAGCAATGAGTACGCAGCGGAATTACAAAAGCAAGGGCTTTCGATGAAAGAGATTATCGAGCGCTTGACCGAACGCGACATTGAACTGCCCAAAGAAGTGAAGCTTCATTACTTTCTTTATTGCCTCAATTTAAAGAGCGGCAAAGTGGAATGGCAGAAAGAGTTTTATACAGGTCAACCTCCGGGCGGCCGTCATCGCAAGAACAGTTTTGTTTCGGAAAGTCCGGTCACTGACGAGAAGTTCGTCTACGTCTACGTAGCGAATCTTGGTTTGTGGGCATTCGATCTCAAAGGGAACATTGCGTGGACAACTCCACTCGAAGCGAATCCAATCTACCTGGATTTTGGAACGGGCAGTTCGCCGACGCTTGCTGGAAACTTACTTGTGATAGTGAACGACAACGAAAAGCAGCAGTACATCGCCGCTTTCGATAAGCAGACTGGCAAACAGGTCTGGCGCACGAATCGCGATCTCGGTGGGAAATCACAGCCGCCCCAGCGATCGGGCTGGGCCACACCGTTTGTTTGGAAGCACGAGCTGCGGACCGAAATTGTCGCGGTTGGACCGGGTGAAGTTGTTAGTTACGATTTGGCCGGCAAAGAACTGTGGCGCATGAGCGGCATGGCCGGCGCTCCAATTCCAATGCCGTTCGCATACGACGGTCTGCTTTACATTGATGGCGGTCGCGGAAAACCTTTGTTCGCTGTGCGACCGGGTGCGTCGGGCGATATCTCTCTGAAGAAAGATGAGACTTCGAATGCATACGTCGTTTGGTCGCAACCACGCGGCGGAACTTATCTGCCGTCTCCCGTCGCTTATGAAGGCGCGATTTATTCATTAACTGAAACGGGTATCTTGACGCGCTTCGACGCTCGAACTGGGAAGCAAACGTACAAGACTAGAATCGATCCGGACGCGTCGGCTTTCACAACTTCGCCATGGGCGTACAACGGCAAGCTGTTTTGTCTTAGTGAAGAAGGACAGACTTTTGTTATTTCCGCTGGCGAGCAATTTCAGTTATTGCATGTGAACCCGCTGGATGAAATGGCGCTGGCGTCTCCGGCGTTGGTGGGCGAGCGGCTGTTAATCCGGACTGAAGGCCGGCTCTATTCGATTCGGCGCGGGAAGTCCGCGAGCTAACAAATTCCCGTCAAATACTCGTTAACAATCGTGGGCGGCGTAATCGTTCCGCCTTCGCGTAAATCTGTGCTTTCCTCGCTGGAGGTATTTGCAATTCATCGCGGCCACGCCCGCTGGATTACCGATCCGTACTGATCGTTTTTCACGCCCACGGAATAATTTATTACCTCGCCTCGTAAGCCGTTGTAAGATTCCAGTTGAATCCAACAATAATCACGGTCTAAAGTCTGGCCGTCAGTAATCGGCGTAGTAATCACTCCTATAATTTCGATCGCTAATAACTATGAACCGACATCATCTCCGGTGCGCGAGCGTCGTGCTTTGCGTTAATTCGTTTCTAACTCAATCGTTAACTCTGGCTCAGCAGAAGGCACGCACTAAATCTTTTCCTGCCAAGGCCACTGTTCCAATCAAACCCGCGTTTGATCTGACTATAGACAGCATCATGCGTGGTCCACGGCTCGTCGGCTATCCACCGACGAACGTCTTCTGGTCTCAAGACAGCCAGCGAGTTTATTTTCGTTGGAAACAAGCAGACGAGCCGCGCTTCAAGGAGCCGAGCCTTTACGTAGTGAATCGCGATGGCAGCGGCCTGCGGCGATTGACCGACGATGAAGCTCGACAGGGGCCGCCAGCAAATGGAGAGTTGGCAAAAGACAAATCCAAAACTGTCTTTACCGAAGACGGCGATGTTTATCTTTACGACCATCTCAAAAATAGCAGGCTGAGATTGACGCGGACGACCGAAGTCGAGACAAACGCGCATTTCACCTTCGACAGCAAACGAGTCTATTTCACCCGCGCCAACAATCTCTACCTTTTGAATCTCGAGGATGGCTCGCTCACGCAGATGACTGACATCCGCATGCCCTTGAATCGCGACGGACAAACAGGCGGGAACCGCAGCACCGGCGTCGCGCAGGGTGGTGGTCAGGCACAGGCACAAAATTCTGATGATGAGGAGCGACGGCGTGGAACAGACAGCCAGGAATATTTGCGGAAGGAAGAGCGCACGTTACTTGACGCTGTTCGAGAGCGCGCAGAACAACGGGAAGATCAGGAAAAGAAGCGCAAAGAACGTGAACCACGCAAGCCTTACCGCTTGACGACAGGCCAAACGGTTTCAAATCTCAATCTTTCGCCTGATGGAAAGATCGTGATCGCGACGATCATCGACCAGGCGCGCGACGCGAAGAATACGATCGTGCCGAATTACGTTACGGAGTCTGCTTACACGGAAGACATTCCGGGTCGAACGAAAGTCGGCGACGTTCAAGGGCGTTCGCGTTTGGTGCTCATCTCTACGACGACAGGCGAATCGAAACGCATCGATCACGGACTAAAACTTGGTCCGCGTCCCGCGCAAAAAACGGAAAAGACTGAAACTCAAAAAGAATCTGGTGAAGCTGAACAGGAAAATACGCAAACAGATCGCGGCGAACAAGATCAACGAAGCGCAACTCCACGATCGAACGAGCGCGATGTCCAACTTGCCCAACCCATCTGGTCAGAAGATGGAAAGCAAGCAGTGCTCTTAGCACGCGCAGCCGATAATAAAGATCGGTGGATCATGTTGCTCAATACGGAAACAGGTAAGACCAGCATCCTCGCCACTGTTCACGAGGACGCATGGGTTGGCGGGCCGGGCACAAACGTACTTGGGTGGCTGCCTGATAACAATCACATCTACTTCGAGTCTGAACGTGACGGTTGGGCCCATCTTTACACTGTCTCCGTAACTGGTGGTTCGGTCGAGCAACTTACAAAGGGACAATTCGAAGTCTCCGACGTACGTCTGTCAAGCGACAAAACAAAGTTCTACTTCACCTCGAGTGAAGGCAGTGTGTTTGAACGCCATTTGGATTCAATGCCGATTACAGGCGGTAAACGGATACGCATCACAGGACTGACTGGCAATAACCAGGCTGAGGTCAGTCCGGACGATCAGATGTTGGCGGACGTGCGTTCTTACAGCAATCGGCCGCCCGAACTTTACTTGATGCAAAACGCGCCGATGGATGAAGCGCAGGCGAACAAAATTAAGCCCGTGACAATTTCTCCTATTCCGGAATTCTTTACCCACAATTGGATCGATCCGCCCATCGCAAGTTTCAAAGCGCGGGATGGCGCCACGGTTTACGGACGCATTTATATACCGGCGAATTGGAAGCGAGGCGGGCCAGCCGTGTTGTTCGTACATGGCGCGGGTTACTTGCAGAATGTTCATCGCTGGTGGAGTCAATACTATCGTGAATACATGTTCAATCATTTGCTCATGGAAAATGGATTCATGGTGATGGACATCGATTACCGCGGCAGCGCTGGCTATGGCCGAGATTGGCGCACTGGCATTTATCGGCACATGGGCGGAAAGGATTTGAGCGATCACGTAGACGCCGTTAACTATCTCGTGAAGGAACACGGAGTAGATGCGCGGCGCATCGGTCTTTATGGCGGAAGCTACGGCGGATTCATTACGCTCATGGCGTTATTCACCGAGCCAGATGTCTTCGCCGCCGGTGCTGCGCTGCGTCCGGTGACTGACTGGGCACATTACAACAATGGCTACACTTCAAACATTCTGAATCTGCCGCAAAACGACGCGGAAGCTTATCGGAAGAGTTCGCCGATCTACTTTGCAAATGGTTTGAAGGGAGCGCTATTGATTTGCCATGGCATGGTCGATACGAATGTGAACTTCCAGGACACGGTAAGGCTGGTTGAGAAATTGATTGAGTTACGAAAAGAAAACTGGCAAGTCGCGCCTTACCCAGTTGAAGATCATGGTTTCGAACGAGAGGACAGTTGGGCCGACGAATACAAACGCATCTTCAAACTGTTCATGGACAACCTCAAACCTGATGCGCCAAACTCGACGAGACGATGACGCGCTTATTCGAGATCCAGTAGACATGGACCATCGTTTACGCCGAATCGAGATCATAAATATTGACACGCTTCTGAACGAGCAATAAGATTTGCCTCACTTCCCTAACTACGCGGAATTTGAAAATGCAAAGCTTGAAGGATCGCTCAACTGCGGCAGGGGTTTTTGAAGCTTATGCAACCGTGCACGCGCCGGACCGCATGGACCAGGCTCTCAAAAACGTATTCCAACAAATCAATATCTGCGAACCTGACGCAAAACGCTTCGAACCTACCCAACCGTAATACAGGAGAAGAAAATGCATAACGCTAAAGCTCCCTCCGTCGCTCGCGGTGCCTGGGCGATTGGTATTTGTCTGTTCGTAGTTCTCACCACCGCTGTTTTCAGCAACGCGCAAACACAAATCACGACCGGAACTATTCAGGGAACGGTCACAGATTCAAACGGAGCAGTCGTGCCGGCTGCGTCTGTAGAAATTAAGAACGTCGATACTAATCTCTCCCGTACGGTTACGACCGATGACGAAGGCCGTTTCATAGTGCTCGCGTTACCGCCCGGCAACTATGAGGTAACAATTACCAAGACCGGCTTTGCGACGACAGTTGTAGAAAAGTTTCCGCTTCAAGTAGGTCAGGCGGTGAATCTTCCACTGGCAATAAAAGTCTCGGGTGTGGCGGAAAGAGTGACGGTCAGTGCGACGCCCACCGTCGACACGCTTAAGACCGAATCGAGCACTACGCTAAACGAAACTGCGGTGAATACGACGCCGATCCTCGGGCGCAAATTTGAAGACTTGTTGACTCTCACGCCCGGCGTCAGCGTCGTGCAAGGTCCTGATGGTGATGAAATCACTTTCGCTGGCCAACGCGGCGTATTCAACAACGTGAGTCTCGACGGCGGCGACTACAACAACGGGTTCTTCGGCGAACAGGCTGGAGGGCAACGGGCAGCGATCGACATCACGCTTGAAGCCGTGAAGGAATTTCAAGTTGTAGCTACGGGTGCCAGCGCAGAGTTTGGACGGACTGCTGGCGGCGTCATCAATGTCATCAGCAAGTCAGGAACAAATGATGTTCACGGCAGCCTGTTCCACTTTCAACGTCTTGAAGCGCTCACGGCGAACACTTCCGACGGCAAGCCGCTGCAGGATTTTCATCGCGAACAGTTTGGCGGCACGATCGGTGGACCAATCACACGCGATAAAGCATTTTTCTTTTTCGCCTTTGAAGGCATTCGAGAGAATCTTACGCGCGCTAATTTGAGCGATCCGATTGGACCGACGCCTTGTCCTAATCAGACGCCGACGATCCAAGCGAACGAAGCTCTAATCAATTCGAACTTTGATTGCCAGCGCCTGGCTCTTATCAATTTCATCAAGGCTACACGGAACCAGAATGAAGGTTTGCCCGTCAAACATCCGATCAAGAATTACGCTTTTTTGGGAAAGACGGACTGGAACTTGAACGGAGCGAACCAGCTCGCCATTTCATACAATTTCGATTACTCGAAGAACACAAATCAAACTTTTGATGTGCCGACCTACGGAAATTCCGCCAACGGCATCGAAGGCCCGTCAAAAATCAACAACGTCAACGTAAATCTCTTCACCACGGTTTCGCCGACCAAACTCAACGAAGCGCATTTTTCCTACAGTCGTGAAACGCGACCGCGCTCGGCGATCCCGTCGAATATTCCGGCGGACACGGGCGTGGGCGGAGGCTTTGTCGCAACGGATCTTTCGTTCAGGTTTGGCAATCCATTCTTTCTCCAGCCGAACGTGGACGAGCTGATCTGGCGCACGGATCTTAAAGACAACTTTTCGATCATTTCCGGAGCGCACACAATTAAAGTTGGCGGCGAATGGCTGCACACCAGAAACACGCAGGTGTTCCGCGGCTTCTTTACGGGGCGCTATTTATTCAACACTGTCGCCGGTTTCCTGCGTTACGCGTCGCCGTCGTCATTGGGTCCCGGATTTGGTCCAAACGCGGGCCAATGCACGAACGGGAACTGGACCGATCTCAACGCTCCAACTTGTGCCGGCGCGAGCACGCCGCTTTTGCTTTTCCTCCAGGGTGCTGGACCAAACGGTCCAGCGACTGACGCAGCCGGCGCTTCCAGTATCAAGAACGAAGACTACGCATTATTCGCGCAGGACAAATGGCAAGTCACGCCTCGTTTGAGTCTGAATTACGGGCTTAGGTGGGAAGCTCAAATTCTTCCGGACGTCACGGTGCCGCCATCCAAGACAGCGTACGGATTTGCTTTGAATGATCCGCGATTTCCGTCGGACGGGTTGTTACACAGTCCCAAGAAAGAATTTCAGCCGCGCGTCGGGTTGGCCTGGGACGTTTCCGGCAAAGGCAAATCAGTTTTCCGAGCGAGCTATGGAATTTACTACGCGCGTCAGAACATGTTGTCGCAGGTTGGTTCAATTACAACGAACGGCGTGCAGCAGCAGACGATCGCCGGCGGCCTGTTTGCGAACCCGACCATTCGCCCGACATGGCCGGGCCTTGTAACTCCGACAGCGAGTTCGTGCGGCGCCAATCCGTTCCCGTGTTTCAGCGGCGTGCGTGTTTTCGCCCGCGACTACACAAACCCGCGCATCTACACCGCGAACGTCGCGTTTGAACAGGAGATTGCAAAAGATACTTCTTTGTTCTTTGACTTCACTCATTCGAAAGGTGTTCACCTTACTCGCTTCATAAATTTAGGTCGCACACCTTTCTTCGCGCCAAACTTGGGTGACGTCTTTGTCACTTTTTCAAATGGCAAGTCGCTCTATAACGGATTTACCGTGGGCATGCGGAAGCGCTTTACCCATCGGTATCAATTCGAATGGAACTACGTACTGTCGAAAGATCGGGACGATGATTCGAACGAACGCGATCCTTTTACCGATCGTTCGTTTAATCCACTCAACCTGAGTTTTGACTACGCGCTTTCCGATCGCGACATCCGGCACAAGTTCAATTTCTATACTTTTGCAGAACTTGGTTGGGGCCTTGAAGGAAACTTCCGGGTGCAAGCTCGTGGCGCTCAACCAATCACGCCGGCGGTGCGGACCGCAACGAACCGGAATTCGCTGCGCAAGGACAACAAGTACTTTTCGTTCGACTGGCGCTTGCAGCGGCCGTTCAAGTTCGGTGAGCGTTATGCGTTGATTCCGATGATTGAAATGTTCAACACATTCAATAACAAAAACCTGGTTAACCCGCTCAGCACTGTAGCGCTGTTTAATTTTGATGGCTTCCTACGGCAGGGCGTCGGCGATCCGCGACAATTGCAACTCGCGATCAAGTTTACGTTCTAGATCAGCTCAGCGCACCTAAGCCTGAAGAAGCCGGCGGATTCTAAGTGAGTCCGCCGGCTTCTTTCGGTAAGGATCGACATCGTCCGATATTAATCGCTGGACGAATTGATATGCTCTGCGATCAGACGAGCGGCTTCATTCGGCGGAGTGTCAGTAGTATTAATCGACAACTCGCTGGCGATCTCCGGAAACACGAACGCGCCAGCCTCTTTCAGTTCGCGATATTGATTCACCGATCCGAGCTTCTCAAATTTCTTCCTTGATGGCTCTTCTATTCTTCGCTCGATTTCTGTTTCATCGCACGTTAGCTGAACGAAGACAACCTTCCCGCCCGCAGCCTCGACGACCTCCTTCGTTTTCTGGATGAAGTTCGGACGCACTGTCCCTTCGGGAGCGAAGGTAAAAATCAGCGAGGTACCTGATGACGACGCCTCGTGAAAAACTGATAACCAGATTTCTTCGCGCAGACGCACAAACGAGTCGCTACCAAACGGGAAGACAGAGCTGACGAGATCTACCGTGAGATGATTGTGAAACAGCGCCAGGCCTGTTCGCGCGGACAACGCACGAGCAACTGTCAACTTGCCGACGGCTGGAGCGCCATGGATAAAAATGAGTTTCATCCTTCCAGGGCCTTTCTTGATTCCATGAAACGAGACGTTATCATACAATCCCGCCTCTTCTACGAATCGCTGTCTCAAAAGAACTAAGCCATTATTTTAGTAATCGTTCGTTGGGAGGTTATTACCTTGCCCGCACAGGATCTTAAGAAGCTTTTAGAACGCATTCATCTTCGACTTGATGAAAGTTTCGTCGGCATCAGCAGCATGGTCGCTGACCTCGCGCCGGCAGATCTCGCCGAACTCTTCAATCAACTAACAGTCCCGGAAGCCGCTGCCGTTGTATCAATGCTGCCCGTGCCGCGCGTCATCGAGGTTTTCGATCAACCGACGATGCGACGGCGCGCCATGGTACTCGAACACGTTGAGCCTGAACGTGGCGCTGAAATATTAGCTGGTCTATCGGCTGATGAGCGCACCGACATCGTGCAAAAGATGGGGTTGCACGAGCGTCACCGGATCGTGCCGAAGCTCCCCGCTGAGGTGCGCACCGAGTTGGAAGGACTGCTCCAATATCCGACGCACACTGCGGGCGGAATCATGACTACGGAGTTTGTTCGGTTGGATCTCAGCATGACTGTAGGCGCAGCCTTGAAACACATTCGTTCAGTGGCGCGCGAAAAGGAATCGATTTACGCGTGCTACGTGCTGGAACCACAAACCGATCACTTGCTAGGCGCAATCTCGCTGCGTGATCTGGTGATGGCTGACATCAATGCGCCAATAACTGAAGTCATGCGTCGAAAGCCAATTACGGTCGCGGCGCTGGAAGATCAGGAATCCGTCGCGCAGAAGATTAGTAAATACAACTTGCTGGCAGTTCCGGTGCTGGAGCAGGACGGACGAGTCGTCGGCTTTGTAACTGTAGACGACGTTATCGACGTTCTAATTGAAGAAGGTACGGAAGACATTTTGAGAATGGCCGCGGTCGAGCCCGGCGCGCTGGATCGTCCGTACCTGCAACTCGCTTTGCCAAGCATGATTCGAAAGAGGGCTGGTTGGCTCGTCATCCTTTTTCTTGGAGAAATGTTGACCGCGACTGCGATGGGCTTCTTCGAGAAAGAAATTGAGAAGGCAGTCGTACTAGCGCTCTTTGTTCCTTTGATCATTTCTTCCGGAGGCAATTCCGGTTCACAGGCTTCAACGCTGGTGATCCGCGCTCTAGCTTTGGGCGAGGTAACCTTGCGCGATTGGTGGCGCGTGATGCAAAGAGAAATTTTTTCGGGGTTAGGCTTGGGCGTGATCCTTGGAACGATTGGATTCTTAAGAATCACTATTTGGTCGGGCTTCTCGGGTATTTATGGACCACACTGGTTTCTCGTGGCGTTGACCGTAGGAATGGCTTTAATCGGAATCGTTTTGTGGGGAACACTCGCGGGCTCAATGCTGCCTTTTCTCTTACGGAGGTTAGGATTCGATCCGGCAACCTCATCCGCGCCGTTTGTAGCAACCCTCGTTGATGTGACTGGGCTGGTGATTTACTTCAGCGTCGCGGTAGTGATGTTGAGCGGCACGTTGTTATAAAAATTCCCCGATCACGGCGGCCGCTATTTGCCGAGTGCTTTTTCCAGCGCGGTCTTGAATACCGAGAACGGATAGGCGCCATTGATGACGCCGATGATTTTCACGTCGTTAGTCTTCTCGTCAATCGTTCCGATAACAAAACTCGGCGTCGATTGTATGCCGAGGCTTTCAGCTTGTTCGACACCTGCGCGCACAACTCCTTCAGTCTTACCGCTTGTCAGACACTTTTCAAACTGCGAAAGATCCAGTCCCACTGATTTAGCCGGAGCAGTCATATCACCACGCGCAATGATGTTCTGGTCCGAGAAAAACTTTCCATGTAGCTCCCAGAACTTACCTTGCTCTCCAGCGCACTCCGCCGCTTGGGCCGCTTTGAACGCCACGGGATGCAACTCGTCGAGCGGCAAGTTATTGAAAACGTACTTAATCTTTCCGGTTTGAATGAACTCTTTGTCGATCTGGGGAAGTGTATCGCGGTAAAAGCGGCCACAGAACGGACACTGGTAATCTGAGAATTCAACGACAACAACTTTGGCCGTGCCACTACCTTTGAACGGTCGAGCATTGATTGTCATTCTTTCCGGCCGCGCCGGTCGCGCACCAGCTTCGCGGGCCAACAACAACCTTTTGATCTCTTCGATATCTTTGCGTATCGCGTCCTGGCCCTGCTTCAACTCCTCAATCTGACGACGCAGATCTTCGTTGCTGCCAGATTGAGTTTGCGCGCTGGTCTTTGCGGGTGACTGGCCCAGCGTCAAAGTTGAAAACACTAAAACTAGAATTAGAGTTGAGTAAGCAGCGCGGGAAACTGCTTTGCTGATCCGCATACGTTATTTCTCCTTCTGAGATAGGCGAATTACTTTATCACACCAGCCTGTGCGCTCTGTGATAGGCTTTGAATTATGGCGCAGGGCGACCACAAGTCTGAGGCATTCGTTAATCTCGGCGCGCGGCTTTGGTGGCTAATCTTAGGAAGATTAGCAGGTGGCCTGTTTCTGCTTTGGGCAGGTTCTCTTTGGACTCGCGGCAATCTGCACGGCCAGGGGAGATGGCGAAGTCCACTGACGATTTTTTTTGTTCTGGTTGGGCTCACGATCGTTTATGCCTTGGCCCGGCGCTTTTCACGCGCGCTGGTTCTTCAAACTCGCGTTCAATTCGTCATCGACATTCTGCTGGTCACATGGTTGGTTTGGCTTACCAACGATGCGCATTCGCCGTATACCGCGCTATACATCGTCATCATCTCGCTTGCCAGCATTTTTCTCGGGCCGCGTGATGCAATTATCACTTCAGTAATTTGCGCTTTGGCTTTTACTGCGTGCGCCTTTTCCGTGATTACCGGAATTGGACCAAGCGGCACTCGCGCTGTCGTCGAAGGCTCGATGTCGGAAACCATCCAGACAGTTGGTTTGTTCGACGTCGCGTTCTTCGTCGTTGGTCTGTTGTCGGCGAAGCTTGCAGAGCGCCAAACAAAGTCTGATGTCCGGCTGATTGCTGCGACGCAGACGTTGGCTAATCTGCGTGCGCTTCATGAACGAATCGTCGAGTCGATTCGCTCAGGCGTAGTGACGACTGACTTACAAGGTCGCATTTACACATTCAATACGGCCGCACAGGAAATTACCGGCTACGAAGAGAAAGATGTTTACGGACAGGAAGCGTCGATACTTTTTGGTGACATCAGCGACGACATCGCCCAGTCATTGCGCGCAGCCGAAACGGGAGAGGCTAGTCCAAGATTCGAAGCAAACTGTTTGACGGCCGAAGGCCTGCGGCTGCGACTTGGATTCAGTATTTCGCCGTTATTTGCGGAAGGCGGCGAAACCACGGGCGCGGTGATTACTTTTCAGGATCTAACGCAGATTCGCGCTCTCGAAGAAACGTCACGCAGACAAGATCGACTTGCGGCAATCGGACGAATGGCTGCTTCGATTGCGCACGAGATAAGGAACCCGCTTGCGGCCATGCGAGGTTCAATTCAAATGCTGCGCTCGGAACTGAACGCCGATTCTGGTCAAGCAGAGCTGATGGAAATAATTCTAAGAGAGTCGGATCGTTTGAATCGCATCATCAGCGATTTTCTGAACTACGCTCGGCCGCGATCCATGCTGCTGGCGCCGGTCGATATCTGCGAACTGATGCGAGACACTTTTACGCTGATGAGACATAGTCCGGAGATTGGCCCGGATCAAATTCTCGAAGAAGACTTTCCTTTGGAGGCGTTGGTGGCAGACGTCGATGCCGAGCAGTTGCGCCAGGTTTTTTGGAATCTCTCTCGGAACGCGTTTCAAGCCATGCCAAAAGGCGGAGTTTTGCGAGCACAGATAAGGCGAACTGCAAATCGTCGCGTGCAAATTAGTTTTTCCGACAATGGCCGAGGCATGTCCCCCGAGCAAGTCGAGCGACTCTTCGAACCTTTTTCGTCGACGACTGGAGGCTCCGGCCTTGGACTTTCTATCGTCTATCAAATCATCCGCGACCATGGTGGTACAATCAACGTCCGCAGTCGCGAAGGTCAAGGCACGACTATCAGTATTGAGTTGCCGGCGGGAAATGAAGAAGGGCGAACGTCGCGGGGGTGAGTGAAGGGGTGGAAAGTGGGGAAAGCATTTGACGTTTGGGGTTTGACGTTTGACGTTTATCATTTGGTGTTTTGTGAGTGAGTGGGTCATCGTAAGTGACCAGGTTTTCGCAGTGGCTGGGGGAAGTGGAAAAGCATTTGACGTTTGGGGTTTGACGTTTATCACTTGGTGTTTGTGAAAACTAGGTTTCTGGAACGAGTAACTCCTTGTAAGGGTGTTTGAAGCCGGCGGTCTTTGTAAAGTGAGCGGGGTCCTAGTCAGTAACTAGGTTTCTGTGACGGAATGGATTCTGTAACTCACTGGGTGTACAACAAGCCCGAAGACACAGTCAACGGCGGCTACTTTATAACTAACTGCTCGGCTCGCAGATTGAGTTATGGAGCGTGGCTACTCGAAGTAAACCTGTCTCACAAGCTGATGAGCTTGAAGAGCGATTAATTGATTTCGCCGTTCGCATTATCAAAGTCTCTGCTAGTCTGCCGAGAACATCGGCAGGTAAGCATGTTGCCGGACAAATATTACGGTCGGGAACCTCGCCAGCGCCTAATTACGGCGAGGCTCGAGGTGCTGAAAGCAGGGCTGATTTCATACACAAGTTGCGCATTGTCGTGAAAGAACTGAACGAAACCGCGATTTGGCTGCAAGTTATCATCCGCAGCAATCTACTCAAGAGCGAACTGTTGCAAGAGATCGTCGAGGAGAATCATTCATTATGTCGAATCTTTATGGCGACACTTAAAACGACTTCTACGTCCCACAAATGACAAACGATAAACGTCAAATATCAAACGAAAAACTCGCTTAAGATTTCATTGTATGGCTAACCTTCTAATTGTCGACGACGACTTGCGGAGAGGATTTGACGTTTGGGGTTTGACGTTGGACATTTATCATTGGTGCTAGTAGGTGACTGGGTCTTGCAAGCGCGAAGATCATAGTCAACGGCAGCTACTTTTATAACAATGCTCGGCTTCGCAGATTGGGTTATGGCGCGTGGCGACTCGAAGTAACCTCTTTCCCAAGCTGATGAGCTTCAAGAGCGATTAATTGATTCGCATTATCAAAGTCTCTGCTACGGTGAACTTGAGGCGATCCCACAAATGACAAATGATAAACGTCAAATATCAAACGACAAACCTGCTTAAGATTTCATTGTATGGCTAACCTTCTAATTGTTGACGACGAACTTGGCATGCGCCAGTTCCTTACTCACCTGCTACAGCGCGAGGGTCACGCTGTGCGTGTGGCCGAAAGCGGCGTGCAGGCTCTGGAAGAGCTGCGTAAAAATCCTGCCGATCTAATTATCTCGGACATAAAAATGCCGGACATGAACGGCATCGAATTGCTGAAAGCGGCGCGCGAGCTACTGCCCGAAGTCGAAGTCATCATGATGACGGCTTTCGCGAGCGTCGACACGGCGCGCGACGCGTTTCTGCTGGGCGCTTATGACTTTGTTCAAAAACCATTCGATAACGATCTGCTCAAAGAGACGGTCACGCGCGCGCTCGAGAAAGTTGCGCTCGTAAAAGAAAAGCAAGCACTACTCGCTGAAAACCAGGCGCTGATTCAGGACCAAAGAAAACGCGGGCGACTTAACAACATCATCGGTCGCTGCGAACGAATGCAGGCGCTCTATCAAATGATCGAAACCGTGGCCCAGGTCCAATCCACCGTGCTCGTCACCGGCGAATCGGGCACCGGAAAAGAATTGGTGGCGCGCGCAATTCACGATCTGAGCCCGCGCGCTGAAAAACCTTTCGTGTCGATCAACTGCGGCGCATTCACGGAAACGCTGCTCGAATCGGAGCTCTTCGGATATGTAAAAGGTTCGTTCACGGGCGCGAACACAAATCGCAAAGGTCTTTTTGAAGCTGCCGAACGAGGCACAATATTTTTGGACGAGATTGGCGAAATGTCTCCTGCGATGCAGGTGAAACTGCTGCGCGTTTTGCAGGAACGAAAGCTTCGTCCAGTCGGCGCGACTGAAGAAACTTTGGTCGACACGCGAGTGATTGCTGCGACCAACCGCGATCTAGCGAGCATGGTTAAGGACGGGACATTTCGCGAGGATCTTTTCTATCGCATCTCTGTAATTCCAATTGAGCTGCCGGCGCTGCGCGAACGAAGCGAAGACATTCCGGAGTTGGCCGAACACTTCGTGCAGAAGTTCTGTGCTCAGGCGGGACGAACTCTTTCGTTAAGTGAGAAGGCGCTGAGGCTGCTGGAAAATTATTCCTGGCCCGGAAACGTCCGCGAGCTTGAACATACGATCGAGCGCGCGGTGGCGCTTGAATCGACCGATACGATTCAACCGGAGCGGCTGCCGGAAAAAATCACCAGCTATGACGCGCAGCGGATCGCTTCCGCATTCGACTTTCCCGAGGACGGACTGAATCTCACTGCTTATCTCGATCAACTCGAGCGGAATTACTTAATGGAAGGGTTACGGCGCACCGGTGGTAATCAAACGAACGCGGCTGAGTTGTTAAAGCTCTCGGTCCGATCACTAAGACATCTTCTGGATAAGCACGGCATTCGCAGCCTGACTGCGCAAATGCGTGACGAGCGGCGCGATCCAGATTCGACGCCTCGACGTCGCTCAACCGACGCCGGCCCCCGGCGTCGCGAAGGAGATACGGGAGAGTTCGTGGCGGGAGCGGGAGAATGAAGATTGGTCTTTGGCTTTTGAACATCCAGGTGCGAGAAAGGCAAATTCATAATAATTCACAGTTGGCAATTCACAATTGGCAATTCACAATTAAGATTCTTCCGTCTGACCGCTCTTAACATTTCTGTGCTCTAACCGCTGTTCCGCCTTCGATAAAAATCTGAAAAGTTTCCTTCAAAAACCAAAGTCCAAAAATCGAAGACTCAAGCTCGGTTTCAATTGAAAATTCACAATTGACAATTCACAATTGTGAATTCTCCGTTTGTCGTTCTCCCGGTCTCAATACTCCTCACTCGAATCTCATCCGCACCTCTCCGCGCGGCAAAAACCAAATTCCAAAGACCGTTCCAATTGAAAATTCACAATTGAGAATTAACAATTGACAATTCTCGCTTCTAACCGCTCGCAAAATTTTCTGCACGGTCCAGCCGCCGTTCCGATTTCCTTCAAAGTCCGAAGAGTCTCGTGCAAAAACCAAACTCCAAAGAACCGTTCCAATTGAAAATTCACAATTGAGAATTAACAATTGACAATTCTCTCTTCTAATCCTGCACGCTCCGACCAAACTCCACCGACCAAAGACCACCCCCTTTGACATAAACCGTCAGCGGTACACTGCCGAAAATTGTCAGAAGCGCTGTGCCGGCTAGTCATCAAACCAACTCGACTCAAAATTTTCTAAAGAAATCGCATTTTATTTCGCGAGGCCGCATGGCACGGGTCTTGTTAAGTCTTGGTCAGAAGAAATGCGCCCGTGCGCGGCTCACGACACGGATTTGAACAGCCGGTGGCGCGAGATCAAAACCAACCCAAACATCTCTAAGGAGTAGGAACGACAAATGAAAAACCACAAACGTCAAGAGGGCTTCTCTCTTATCGAGCTTCTCATCGTGGTCGCGATCATCGGCATCATTGCAGCTATCGCGATTCCCAATCTTTTGGCTTCGCGCCGTGCCGCTAACGAAGGTTCGGCTCAGTCTTCACTGCGCACCATCTTCAGTGCTCAAGCCACCTACCAGGCGACTGCCGGTAATGGTGCGTTCTCAGCCGACTTGGCCGGTCTCTACGGTCAACGCTTGGTCGACACAGTCCTCAACACTGGTACCAAGAGCGGTTATGCTTTCGCGATCGTCGAACAGGCCGGAACAGGCGCCACAGCAGTTTTCGGCGCCAAGTGCTTGCCGACAACCACAAGCGGTATTTCTCAGACCGGAACCCGTCGCTTTGGTTTGACGGAAGACGGTGTCATGCGTGGCGATACCACAATCGGTACCGACCCGAACACGCGTGCCTTGATCAGCGGTATGGCTGCTCTCGGTAACTAGTCCGGGTCTAATTGACCGGTCAGATTGCGAGGACGGATTCATCTCCGTCCTCGCTCTTTTTTTCTTCGACTGTTGGTTATGTAGAAGCGCCCACAATCGCTCTCATAAGCTTTTAGATCAGCAGGTCGGAATTCATGGCACAGGCCTTGTAGGAAAGTTATCAGGCTGCTTTGTATAGCGGACCGTGAACAGACTGAACCTACGTTTGATTTCTAGAATCCAGCAAGGAGCGTTTCACACAATGAAGAGAACAAGGCAGGATGGTTTCTCACTAATCGAACTTTTGATCGTCGTAGCGATCATTGGCATCATTGCAGCCATCGCGATCCCTAACCTGTTGGCCTCAAGACGAGCAGCCAATGAAGGCTCGGCACAATCCTCCATTCACACAATCCACAATGCCCAAGTCACTTATGCGGTCACCGGAGGCAACGGAGCATATTCAACAACGCTCGCGAACCTGTATACCAATGGACGACTGGTCGATACAGTTTTGGCCACCGGCACGAAGAGCGGGTACAACTTCGCGATTGTTGAAGCTGCGGGCACCGGCTCAACCGCAGTGTTCGGCGCCAAGTGTCTTCCCTCGACTACCAGCGGTCCTCAGGCGACCGGTACACGACGCTTCGGTATCACTGAGGAAGGCGTGCTACGTGGGGATACCACAATCGGAACCGATCCAAATACTCGCGCCTTGATCATCGGCATGGCTGCGCTTGGCCAATAAAAGCGAATCGAGATTTAACTGCATTGCCGCGAGCGAATGAGTTGTTCATTCGCTCGCGGATTTGATTTAGCTCCCACGATTCTTGACACAATGCGGCACTTTTTTTGTGCCGGAAAATGTCAGAACTGCTCATCCGCTGAACTAATCCCTCTGTTTCATAAGCAATTCGGCAACAAAAGGCTCTTCTCGTGAAGTGGACCACGCACAAACTCACTGGCACGCACTTTGTAATGACCAGTGTGCGAACTTCGCGCTTTGCGCGGCACAGCAGCGTGAGAAACCAAGCCGATGGCGCGATAAACTTTTTCAACCAAATCTCTCAAGGAGTATGACTACGAAATGAATACCAACAAACGCCAACAGGGCTTCTCTCTAATCGAACTTCTCATCGTCGTTGCGATCATCGGCATCATCGCCGCGATTGCGATTCCTAATCTTTTGGCCTCGCGCCGTGCTGCCAACGAAGGCTCTGCTCAATCTTCACTGCGCACCATTCACAGCGCGCAAGCAACTTACCAGTCGACCGCCGGTAACGGTGCTTTCTCTGCTGACCTGGCTGGCTTGTACGGACAGCGCTTAGTCGACACGGTTCTCAACACCGGCACGAAGAGCGGTTACTCGCTCGCGATCGTCGAACAGGCCGGAACTGGCGCCTCAGCCGTTTACGGAGCATATGCATATCCTTCCTCAACCAGCGGCGTTTCGCAGTCCGGTACTCGCCGGTTTGGCCTGACTGAAGCTGGTGTGATGCGTGGTGACGCGGACCTGACTGCCGCGCCCGACACTCGCGCCTTGATTGATGCTATGGCTGCCCTCGGCAACTAACGTACAAGGCCATTGAGAGGTTCGCGGGGGGCAGAGTTATCTCTGCTCCCTTTTTCCTTTTAGCTTCAAGTTCGAAGTAATTTCCCCGCCTCATGAATTCACTTTCGATAATGACCGGCGAAGCGACAATGATCGTGGCGGGAACGAAACCGCCGACAACATCACGCGCCCATACAAGTTCGCTGCGAAACGAATTCAAATTCATTCTGATTGTCGTCAGCGCCGGGATCCTGGTTGTGGCGCCGATTTTGTTTTGGGGCATTCCCTCCGGTGGCGACCTTCCCAATCATTTCCGGTTTGCAATTCCCTTCTACGAATCGATCACCAGCGGTCATTTTTATCCGGGCTGGTTGGCCGAATCGAATTATGGGTTCGGCGATGCTCGCTTTCGTTTCTATCCACCTGGTCTCTACTACGTATTTGCAGCTTTCAAATTTGCGACAGGATGGTTCAACGCCAGCGTTTTGTCTTTCGCTCTGTTAAGCGCGCTCGGCGGCCTGGGCACATACTTCTGGGCGCGCAATTTGTTTTCAAAGAAAGTAGCGATGTGGGCGGGCGTGATCTACACCATCGCGCCTTATCATTTGAATGAGCTCTATCAGGCGTCCCTGCTTTCTGAGTACGCGGCTTGCAGCGTCCTGCCGTTCCTCTTCGCGTTCGTCGAACGCGTTTGTCGGCGCGGTCGGATAATTGATGTGGCGGGACTGGCAGCGTCATATGCGCTGCTTGTGCTGACTCACTTGCCGTTAACAGTAATCGGTTCGTTGACGCTGCTGGTTTACGCCGCAGTGTTGCTGGACCGGAAAAGAATCTGGTCCACGGTTTTAAAGCTGTCCGCGGGAGGCTTACTTGGTCTTGCGGCTAGTTCATTCTTCTGGGTCACAATGTTGGCAGAGCTTTCCTGGATCAAAGGAAATTCAGCCAATCAAAATCTTTACTACGACTATCGCGGTAATTTTCTTTTTTCGCCCTCGGCGCTGTCTAATCGAAATACGTGGTATGCGAACTTGTTAGCGCTCGCCGTCTGTGGATTGCTGGCGCCAGCAATCATTCTCATCAAGCGCAAGACTGAGTCTTCGATTATTACTCTCGGCGTGGTCACACTCTTTTCACTGTTGATGGCGACGGAGATAAGTCGTCCGCTTTGGCTAATAATTCCGAAGCTGCGTGAAGTTCAGTTTCCCTGGCGCTGGTTGGCGATAACTTCCCTGTTCGGCTCGATTCTGCTCGCAGCAAGTTTGCCGAAATGGATTGAGCGTTGCCGAAAAAGATTTCGTCCGTTGTATTTTGCGCCCGCGCTTTGCGTCGTGCTGTCGCTTGGATTCGTTGCCACGCAGGTCGTGTGGGATTCTGATTTTCTTCCGCGCGCCGAGTTCCAGACCCTACTCACGAACATTCGTGGCTCCGCGAGTTTTCAGGATTGGATGCCGAAGTGGGTCGACGGTGACGTCAAAACTTTCGCACCTTCCCAGCCTGTAACGGTTGCTGATCGCAAAGTTGAAATTGTCGCTTGGGACGGAGAGCATCGCGAGTTCAATGTCTCATCTGGCACAACTAATGAAGCGCGGATTCGAACGTTTTATTATCCCCTCTGGAAAGCTCGAGCCGGGTCGCAGGAATTGTCCGTGAAGCCTGATGCGGCCGGGGCTATGCTCGTTACGCTTCCAACAGAACCCGTGAATGTCACGCTTAATTTCACCGAGCCGATGCGCGTAAGTTATGCAGGAATTGCATCGGGTCTTGGTTGGTTGGTAATACTTTCGCTATATCTCTTCCAGTTTTTTCGTCGCGGCATGAAACACAATTCCGCATCCGTCTCTCTGGCGCAAACTGCTAGTTCCCTGTAGCGCAAACTGTTAGTTTGCGATTACAGTGAGTGCCATTCGATGAACGCAAACTAACAGTTTGCGTTACGCGCAGGTAAGAAACCTGCTGCGTCGATAAAAGATCTGACGTGAACACGACTCAAGGCAACGAACTCTCAACTGCATCCGGACGTCCGCAAGTTGGATCCTTCACGCGCGTCTCCGCCATTGCGCGCAATGCGTTCCGCGAAGCGGTCCGCGACCGCGTTCTCTACAACCTCGTGTTGTTTGTCTTGCTCTTGACCGGGGCGGCGATTTTTCTTGGCGAACTTTCGGGCGGACAGGAAAAAAAGATCATTGTCGATCTCGGTCTTAGCGCCATGTTGCTGTTCGGCGTCTTCATCTCGATCTTTGTAGGCGTGGGACTCGTTTACAAGGAGATCGAGCGACGCACGGTGTACGCAATTTTTTCCAAGCCAGTGGGTCGCGGTGAGTTCCTCGTCGGCAAGTATCTCGGTCTTTGTCTGACTCTTCTCTTCAATGTATTAGTGATGGGCGCTGGGGTTTCGCTCGCGCTGCTGTACGTTTCGCGAGGGTGGGACCATCTGATCGTCACCATCTGGCCGGCGATTCTGCTCATCTACATCGAGCTAATGCTGCTAACCAGCGTGGCGCTTTTATTTTCGTCGTTTTCATCGCCCGCTCTGTCCGCGCTGTTGACCTTCTTCGTTTTTATCATCGGGCACTTCAGCGCTGACTTGAAGGGACTGGCCAGCTCGATGGGAAGCAGCGCGGCGAAATTTGTTTTTGCAGCTCTTTATTATTTGCTGCCGAATCTGACGAACTACAGTTTCATCACGCAGGCGAGTCACGGCCAGACTCCCGGATGGAGCAACGTCCTGCCCGCGCTGCTATACGCGTTGATCTACATCATCGTTGTGTTAGCGGCCGCGACTCTCGTTTTCAATCGCCGCAATTTTAAGTAGGAGATTTTGTTCTGAGCTCTGCATCGCAAAAGCAGAAAGTCCGCGACGGAATTCTGGTCGCCGTAATAGTTCTGGGATTGGCGTTGATCGTCGGACTATCTAAGCGCATCGACGCCAATCGGCCGGCGGTTAACTCGAGCGTCCAAGAAGAGCGACTTTATCTCAGCGCGAATGCTGCGCGCAGACTCAGCCTCGGGTTCGACGGATTAATGGCAGACTGGTACTGGATGCGATCTCTTCAGTACGTGGGCCACAAAATCATGGCAGTGCCCGACAATGTTCCGATTGACGATCTCGGAGCGCTCGATCTCCGCTTGTTGGCGCCGCTGCTTGATACTGCGACCACGCTCGATCCTCGCTTCATGGAAGCTTACGAGTACGCGGCAGTCGTGTTGCCGGCAGTAAATGTGAATGAGGCGATACGGATTACTCAAAAAGGAATCGATGCGAACCCTGACGCGTGGATTCTTTATCATCATCTCGGCTACATCTATTGGCAGCGTGGCGAATTTCAGAAAGCGAGCGAGTTGTATGGCGCCGGCGCGGCAACCCCTGATGCACCAGCCTGGATGTTGGCGATGAAAGCACGCATGGCCGCTGAAGGTGGTAGTCGCGCAACCGCGCGCGAAATCTACACTCGGATGTATGAAGACAGTGACGGTCAGGTGAAGGAGATGGCTCGGCGTCGTTTGATGCAGTTGGATTCGTGGGACCAGCGCGACACGTTACGAAGATTGCTCACCTCGTACAAACTTAGATACGGCCGCTGTCTTTCATCATGGAACGACGTGACTGGTGTACTCCAAACATTACACGTTTCGACCAACGCTTCTGGCGCGCCGATCGATCCAGCGGGGTTCCCTTACCGGCTGATAAAAGATGGCTGTGATGTCGATCTGGATCCTAAATCTGAAGTTCCGGCGCGTTAAGAATCGCTATTTAAAACTCGAATGTCGATACTGGAAATAGAAAGTCTAACGAAAGATTACGAGGTCGGCTTCCTGCGCAAACGACAGGTCCGCGCGCTCGACGGTCTTTCACTCTCCGTCAATCAAGGCGAGATATTCGGTTTCCTGGGAGCCAACGGCGCGGGCAAAACGACAACGCTGAAACTCTTAATGCGACTAATCTTTCCCACGTCGGGCCGCGCCAACATTCTCGGTCGCGAGATCGCGGACGTTTCAATGCATGAACGCATCGGCTATCTTCCAGAAAATCCGTACTTTTATGACTACCTGACCGCAAGAGAGTTCCTGGAGTATTGCGCTGAACTTTTCGGTTACTCACCAAGCGAGCGGCAAAAGCGCAGTAAGGAACTCCTGGCGCGTGTCGGTCTCGACGAAAAGCGTTGGAACACGCAGCTCCGAAAATTTTCCAAGGGAATGCTTCAACGTGTTGGTCTCGCGCAAAGCGTCATTAACGATCCTGAAATAGTTTTTCTCGACGAGCCAATGAGCGGTCTCGATCCAATCGGCCGGCGTGAAGTGCGCGACCTGATTGCTTCACTGCGACATGAAGGCAAGACAGTCTTCATGTGTTCGCACATTCTTTCGGACATTGAAATTTTGTGCGACCGCGTCGGAATAATGAAGCGCGGAAAACTCGCTCATGTAGGCAATCTTGATGAGCTGCGAAAAAAAACGGGTGAAGCAGACCAGGTAGAAATCATCGCAACAGCGATCGACGAAAAGACGCTGAAGAATCAATTATCTGAAGTCGAAAAGGTTCTGGTGATGGCCACTGCCGGCGGCGTTCGCATCCAGGTCCCAACAGAAAGAGATGTCGATATTATTCTCGCAGCGCTGCGAAGAGCTGGTGGAAAACTAGTATCGGTGCAACCAATGCGACAATCACTCGAAGAGCTTTTCCTCGACTAGAACCCTAAGTCTAAATTCGGCTGAAAAGCTATTTGATCTTGAAGCTGGACACTTCCATCTTGATGTTGGCTCGGTCCGTAGTCTCTGTCATGCCATCGAGCACAACACTAATCGGGAGCGTCTTGTTTGGTCCAAGTTCGGGAACTTTGGTAGGAACGAAAACGACGTAACGCTCTCTAACAGCCGCTCCCTGATGATCGACAACCGCAGCTCTGATTTCTAATCCAGTTATCATTTTGCCAGTGAAATTTCTGACGGTGGTTTTTAGCGTCATCACTATGTCACCGAGAGCGCGATTTGCTTCATCCGCTTCCGGTTCATCAAGCACGATCGTCTTGCTGTATTTGTCCCAATCAGGGGACCCCGCATGAACTGCATCTGCCAGTCGAGGTGGCACATCTCCGCCAGCATTTCGTCCCGCTCGCATCAATAGATAGAACAGGCCGGCTATTGCGATGGCAGCAATAACCGCAACTATGATGACGATGTTTCTACGGGATCGGGCGTCTGCGATGTCATGCTCTGAAGCAACCATGAATTTGTGAATTTTAGAGGTGGACCACCAGTTTTGCAATGAGCACGTTCGTTATCACCCGCAGTTAGACTCCAGCCCAAATGAAATGTTCCGACTACTAATGAGACGGGACAAAGCGCTGGAGCAAGTTGTCTAACTCGCCGAAGTCGATTGGCTTGGTAACGTACTCATCACAACCTGACGCTATCGCTTCCGCATGAAAGTCGGATGTGTCGTGGGCCGAGACTACAATTATTGGCACACTCTTCAAGGCGGGAATCGTCCGTATGCATCGCGTTGCAGCTAAACCATCGACGCGCGGCAAACTTAAGTCCATCAGAATGAGGTCTGGACTTGCTCCTTCCGCGAATTCAATAGCCTGCTGCCCGTTCACAGCTTCGACTACGTCATAGCCACTAAACTCCAACAATCGCTTCATCATGAGACGATTGTCTTCAGAATCTTCAACGAGAAGGACTCGGGGGCGATCGTAGTCGCCGTGATATTGCCCCGAGTCCGAGTTATTCATTTGTGCTGCCACCTGCACCTTACCTAGCCCCTTTTTGTGTATCACTAGAATACGCCGCTAGATTTTGCTAAGATTCGCATCGAAACCCGACACAACGAAACTTATTGAGCGGGTCTTATCCGTACACCAAAGCTACGTTAATCGGCGAGACGAAATTGTCCCGCTTGGAACGTCCGAGGTCAGATTTTTAATGAAGCCCGTGATATCACTAGAAAACGATTCCGCAACGCTTGAAGACCTCGGACGCGCATCTTTGCAAATCATCCACGACATCAAAAACCAACTTAATGGTCTCAAGTTGTATGCCACTTATCTAAACAAGCGAATGGAGAAGATCGAGGCGGCGACCGAGCTTCAGGAGACGCTGACCAAACTTATCGGCGGAATCGACCGCGCGGCCAATGACCTGAACGTTTTGGCTCAGTACGGAAGGCCAATTTCGCTCAACAAACATCAGGGAATCGACATTCAAAAATTAATGCGACAGGTCGCGACGTCCTGGAGAGATCAATCCCAGAGTGAACTGACGTGCGATCTTGTGATTGATAATGAAGCACAACAATTCATAGGCGAGTTTGATCCGAGCGCACTGGCGGAGGCGTTCAGGTCGATTTCTGCGGCCGCCGCAAAAGCCATAGATCGCGACAACCCGCAAACAGTACGCGTGCGGTTAAGCAGCGAAGAGGTTTCTAAAGTTTTGTGCGCCGTGGTGGAGTGGAAACCAGTTTTTTTTCAAGCTGACGATCCTTTCCGCTCATTCAACGGCAGCGATGCGATTCGCATGTCTTTGGCGGCGAAAATTATCGAAGCGCACGGCGGCTCGGCTCGTCACAAAGACGGCGCAGTAAGAGTTTATCTGCCATTGCTTTCTTAGTCGGACGATTTATCCGGCTCGGATCTGGACGGAGTTAATGCGATGAGTAATAGTCTAGCGATTGCAGGGGAGGGGAAAAAGGTGGAGAACAAGGATGTTCGTATTTTGGTCGTGGATGACGAGATCGCAGACTCGTTGCGGCTGAACCTTGAAAACGAAGGCTACGCAGTTGATACGGCCGGAACCGGCGCGGAGGCGATCGAGCGATTCGATCAGGGTGGACATCATTTGGCGATCTGCGATCTGATGCTGCCGGACATCGACGGGCTCGAAGTAATGCGCCACATGAAGGACGCGCGTCCGAATACCGAAGTCATCATGATCTCCGGTTACGGCTCAACGCCAAAAGCCGTTGAAGCTACCAAGGCCGGCGCCTTCGACTTTGTCGATAAGCCTTTCGATTTTCAGGAGCTTCAATTACGTGTTGAGAACGCACTGAAGCAGCGTGAGCTGATCGCTGAAAATGAAAACATGCGGCGGCAGCTTTCGACGCGAGCTGAGTACTTCAACATCATTGGCTCGTCTAAACCGATGCAGACGATTTACGAGACGATCGAATCGGTCGCGAAGTCGGATGCTAACGTGCTAATTGTCGGCGAATCCGGCACCGGCAAAGAACTAATCGCAAACGCAATCCATTACAACTCGCTGCGATCGAAAAAAGCATTCATCAAAGTCAACTGCGCTGCGCTGCCGAAAGAGTTGATTGAATCCGAACTCTTTGGTCATACGAAGGGCGCTTTCACCGGCGCGCATGCCGACAAAGAAGGCCTGGTCCAACATGCCGCAGGCGGTTCTTTGTTGCTTGATGAAATTGCCGAGATGCCGGTCGAACTTCAACCGAAACTTTTGCGCGTGCTGCAAGAGCGCAGCTATCGCAAGATCGGTTCTGAAAAAACGTATTCTGTAGACTTCCGTTTGATCTGTTCGACCAATCGATTGCCGGCCGATGCAATTCGCGAAGGTCTTTTGCGCGACGATCTTTTTTATCGCATATCGACCATTACCATTCACGTGCCTCCGCTACGCGAGCGCAGCGAAGATATTCAGCTCTTAACCGAACACTTCCTTAAAATGTACGCCAAGAAATATGACCGAGCGATTACGGGAGTTTCGCAATCTGCTTATCAACGCCTCTTCGCGCATGGCTGGCCAGGCAATGTTCGCGAGTTGCAAAACGTGATCGAACGCGCTGTGCTGCTGGCCAAAGCGAATAAGATCGAGCCTTTCGACCTGCCTTTCGATAACGGCGGACTTCCTGAGGGAGCAAACGCTGTCAGTTGGGACGTGCCCCCGAACATGACTTTGGAAGATATCGAGAAACTGGTGATTGAGCGGACGCTCCAACGTACCGGCGGCAATAAGCAGGCGGCGGCCAACCTGCTCGGAATTTATCGACCGCGTCTTTACAGCAAAATTCGCAAATACAACATAGACGTCGCAAATCTCGCTTCGGCTTAGCAGCGGGAAGTTGGAAATCCTTAACGACTCGTGCGCTTTCCGGCTTTAACGGTTCGCGTCAGTGAGATGATCTGGTCGAGAGTTTCGACTCAATCTAAGTTTTATTCCGTGTCAATGGACGAGAGTAAATCCGAATCGTGGAGCGGCGGCCGTTTGGCCGGCATCGACGCCCTTCGAGGAATGGCGGCGCTTGGAGTAGTCATTTATCACGCAGTCTGGCAAGCGGGAAATGACATTCCGACGAACTTCTTGAAGTGGCCTGTGATCTTGCTTCACTCGATCTCGTCGTACGGATATGCCGGTGTCTTTCTATTCTTCGTCATATCTGGTTTCTGCATCCATCTGCAATGGGCCAAAGCGCAAGCGGCGGGTAAACCTTTTCAAATTCAATTCGTCAGTTTTTGGAAGCGACGATTCCGACGACTTTATCCTGCTTACCTCATCGCTCTCGTGCTGTATCTGTTATTGACGGCCGCGACGACAGGAATCAAGGTGACGAGCGCGTTCATCTGGGACGTAGTGATGCATATCTTCATGCTTCACAATCTGCATCCCAAGATGGCGTACAGCATCAACGGTGTGTTCTGGACACTCGCGATCGAAGAGCAACTTTATCTCGCTTACTTTCTGTTGCTGTTCCTGCGCAAGCGTTGGGGATGGGGACCAACTTTATTGATCTGCGCCGGCGCGCGCATCGGTTGGTTTTTCTTTAGCCATGCGGCATGGGCCATCTGGGGAGTTGGGATTCCGATCCCGGAAGCCGCAGCATCCCATTGGTTAACGTGGGCGTTGGGGGCTGTAAGTGTCGAGGCCGCGTTCGGGATGATTAAATTGCCGCGCTGGTGCACGAACCTCTGGATTGGCGCTGCGTTTCTAATTTTCGCTGCTGGAATCTCGCAAGTTTTTCCCGTCACAAACAAGGATGGATTTATTCATCGCGTTTCCTGGCTCATACTTCACCCAGCCTGGGGACTAGGTTTCTTTGTCGTAGTGAATCGAGTCTTTGCGGCTGAACTAAAGTGGCAAGCTCGAGTACGTCTGCCGCAGATGATTAGAGCGTTCGCGTTCGTTGGACTCTCGTCCTATTCTCTGTACCTCACGCACAGTCTGGTCATCATGCAGGGATGGTGGTTCAGTCCGCCAACATGGCCACGCCTCGTGAATGCATTGCTTGTCGTTGTTCCCACCACTTTGGCCTTTGCCTGGATTTTCTATCAACTATGTGAACGACCGTTTATGAGCAGCGGTCCGGTTAAGCAGACACAAGTCGAACCATTCTTCAGTCAAAACCTTGCGACGCAGACTGAAGAATAATAAAAAGTCTAATCGATCGAATAAGTGGCTACGCTCGTGGGCGTTTCGTAGCACCGGACTTTGTAGATTCGCACGCGGTCGTCATCAACGCGTCCGGCAACACGCTCGAGCACGTACTTGGCGAGGTTTTCCGCAGATGGTTGAAGTTCATCAAAGGGCGGCAACTCGTTGATATTTCGATGATCGAGATACGTCACAATCTCATCCGCAGCGGCTTTGAGCTCGACAAAATCAACCAGCAAACCAATGTTGTCTAACTCGTTTCCGCGCGCGTAAATCTCAATTTTGTAATTGTGTCCGTGAAGGTTTTCGCACTTTCCCTTATAACCACGCAGTTGGTGGGCACTGGAGAAATTGCGCTCAATCATTACTTCAAATTGTCCCGGCATATCAATCAACTAGCGCGATCATCTGTCTCTTTCAAGCGAGCTTCAGTCTAAAGTTCAAAATTCAAAGTCGCAAGCGCGAGCGAATGGACCGCTCGTGTTTTTTAATTGTGAAGTCAGAATTGTGAATTCTCAATTGCCAATCGTGTACGTTCGTGTAAAACCCAGTCCTCGCCTTACGCGTTTTCAGCTTTTGCTATCCGAGTAGTCTGGGGACTCCGGCGGTAAAAGATGCGCGCGAGTTCGTCGATGTTCGAAGTCGTCCGGCAGGGCGGCAAGCTTTGAAGAAACGTTCGACCATAACTCTTCGTCTTCAGTCGGGGATCGAGAACCGCCAGAACTCCTCGATCAGTGGTGCTGCGAATGAGGCGACCCAGTCCTTGCTTCAAAGCGATCACAGCTTGCGGAATGCTGTATTCGAAAAAACTGGAGCCTTCGTTCTCCTCAATGAAGCGTTGACGAGCCGCGACAATCGGATCGGTCGGCACAGCAAATGGAAGCTTGTCGACGATCACACACGATAGCTGTTCGCCTCGCACATCAACGCCCTGCCAAAAACTCGACGTGGCGAATAAGACAGCGTTTGGCGTCTCGCGAAATGTTTTCAATAACTGACTCTTTGAGGCGCTGCCCTGGACGAGGCAGGGAAAGTCGATTTCACACGAAGCGAGGTCATACAACGATTGCATTCCTGCGGTGCTTGTCGACAAGACAAAGGCGCGACCGTCGGTCGCTCGCAGTATGCGGATGACTTCTGCGGCTGCTGCAACAGCCCATTGCGGCGATCGCGGATCAGGCATTCCAGGCGGCAGGTAAAGCACGGCTTGGCTCTTGTAATCAAATGTCGATTCAGCAATCAGATCTTTGGCGTCGTGCAGTCCCAAACGATCCTTGATGAATGAAAAATTTCCCGCGCTCGATAGAGTCGCCGACGTCAATACAACCGTTTGAACTTCGTCGAACAATTTATCTTGTAGTAACCCAGACACATCGATCGGTGAAGCTCGTAAGAAAATTCCACGCCCACGACGCTCGAGCCAATAAACGAATTTCTTGTCTGTCCCTGTAACGATGAACTGAAGATCAAAAGAGATCTGCCGGGCCCGCCGCACGAGACTCTCAATCTCCGGCGATTTTTCCGGAATCGCGTCGAGGGTGGAGGCTAAACGCTGAAGACTACCGTCGAGCGCAACATACGCGTCGCCCAACGGCGTCGTTTGTATCTCGCCATTAAGATCCTTGCGAGCGAACGTGCCCGGCACAAGTGGATATCGAGATTCCTGCCCGCGGCCTTCACGAAAACCAATCCAGAACTGATCAGAGAACCGCATAACACGCGCCGTGATCTTCGTCATCTCGCGATCAAGTTCGGCATCGTCGAAAGGAATGTAACCGATATCGCGAACGAGGTCATCGATCTGGTAATTCGATACCTGCGCGCCGAAATATTCTGAGGCCACGTCTTCAATCAAATGCGCTTCGTCCAGTATGACGGCGGTGTAATCAGGCAAGACTCTTCCGTACGCGCTGCCGCGCAGCGCCAGGTCCGCGAAGAACAGATGGTGATTTACGACGACAATATCGGCCTCGCTCGCTCGGGCGCGCATGCGTGTGATGAAACATGGATCGAAGTCAGGACACTTTTGACCCGTGCACGTTTCTGAACGCGCGTCGATGTGTCGCCAAAAAGAAAGACTTTCCGGAAGATAGGCAAGCTCAGCTCGATCGCCGGTTTCAGTCGTTTTGGACCACTCAGTAACTTCCTCGAAATAATCCATCTCTTCGAGTCCATTGAGTACGGGCGAATCGCCGGATCGATGGAAGCGCTGGAGACAAAGATAATTGCTCCGGCCCTTCATGTACGTAGCGGTAAAACGTTTGGGAAGGATGCTCTGGAGAAAGGGAATGTCTTTCTCCATTAATTGTTCCTGCAAATTCTTTGTGCCGGTCGAGACGATGACGCGACCGCGTCCGCCCGTGGCGGCGGCGACGGCTGGAACAAGATACGCGAGAGTCTTGCCGATGCCTGTTCCCGCTTCAACGATCAAATGATGTTGATCTTGAAAGGCACGCATGACCGCCTCGGCCATTTGGATTTGACCGGGACGATACTCGTACTCAGGATGTGCCTGCGCGATTAATCCTGCGGGCCCGAAAACCTCATCCATACGGTTCCAACTTAAGCCCCCATTGCTCCCGGTTGTTGCTGCTGGCCGGCTTTTCTTCGCTTCGCGTACAGCGGAAATTTCGCAGCCAATTCGGCGACGCCTTGTTGAACTTTTGCGCGGACAGATTCGGATTCCGGCTCATGGATAATTTCAGAAATGAGCCGTCCAATTTCGCGCATCTCTCGCTCTTTCATCCCTCGAGTCGTAACTGCCGGTGTCCCAATTCGGAGGCCGGACGCGACGAAAGGCTTGTTTTGATCGAAAGGAATCGTGTTCTTGTTGACTGTGATATGCGCTTCCTCAAGAGCTTTTTCCGCGACCTTTCCAGTCACGCCTTTTCCGTCCATCCAAACGTCGACGAGCATGAGGTGATTGTCTGTTCCGCCTGAAACCAGTCTCAATCCCTGTTCCTGCAATTCGCTCGCGAGCGCCTTTGCGTTCGCCAACACTTGTCGCTGGTAGTCTTTGAAATCATCGCGCAGCGCTTCGCCGAAGGCGACTGCTTTTGCGGCAATGATGTGCACTAAGGGACCACCCTGTACGCCAGGAAAAAGTTTGCGATCGATTTCTTTCGCATGTTCTTCCCGACAAAGGATCAAGCCACCGCGCGGACCTCGAAGAGTCTTATGCGTAGTAGTCGTGACAAAGTCCGCGACCGGCACAGGCGAAGGATGCAGACCTGCGGCGATCGGTCCCGCGATGTGTGCGATGTCCGCAAACATTCGAGCGCCCACACTCTTCGCAATTTCACCGATGCGTTGGAAGTCAATGATGCGTGGATATGCTGAAGCGCCACAAACTATCAACTTCGGCCGGTGCTGTTCCGCTATGCGCTGCAATTCATCGTAGTCGATAGTTTCAGTTTCGCGAGATACACCATAGTCGGCGACTTTATAACTAATACCCGAAAAATTCATGGGATGCCCGTGCGTCAGGTGACCGCCGTGCGAGAGATTCATTCCCAGAATTTGATCGCCGTACTGGATCGCCGCGAGGTAAACAGACATGTTCGCTTGAGCGCCGCTGTGTGGCTGCACATTAGCGTGTTCAGCGCCAAAAAGTTCCTTAGCGCGATCGATTGCAGTTTGCTCGACAACGTCAGTCCACTCGCACCCGCCGTAGTATCGTTTCTTCGGATAGCCCTCGGCGTATTTGTTAGTGAAAACTGAGCCGGCCGCTTCCAGCACTGCTTCACTTACAAAATTTTCTGAGGCTATTAGCTCGAGACCGTCAGCCTGGCGTGCGACCTCATTGTCGATGGCGTTGGAAATTATCGGGTCAACTTCAGCCAATGAAGCGTTACGGAGATCGCTCATTCTTTTTCGTCCTTTATTTTTTGACTTGATCCAACGTTTACGGATTCTGAATGGTACATCACGCCGTGATGAAACGGGTAGAGCAGGTTCGTCCTTCATTTTTCACCAACACTATCAGCACTTAATTCGTGATTCACTCAGCAAGAGGAGTTTGCGTTCCGGCGCGCAAAGTTGCTTTGCGTGTTGTGCTAAGCGAGAATGTTGGGCCTATGCGCTGGTCACAATATTTCATTCCTACGCTTCGTGAAGATCCCGCTGACGCGGAAGTCGTTTCACACAAATTGTTGTTACGCGCCGGACTGATCCGGCAATTATCGGCTGGTATTTATTCATTTCTGCCGCTCGGGCAGCGCATTGCTTTGAAAGTGATGCAGATTCTGCGCGAGGAAATGAACCATATCGGTGGCCAGGAGTTTTTTCTTCCCGCGCTTCATCCCGCTGAAATTTGGCAGGAGTCAGGACGTTGGGACGCGATTGGTGACGACATGTTTCGTCTCAAAGATCGCAAAGGTACGCCGCTGTGTCTGGGGATGACGCACGAAGAAGTTTTTACGACTGTCGCTCGAAATGAACTGCGTTCGTACAAACAGCTTCCGCAGGTTTGGTACCAGATCCAAGTGAAATTTCGCGACGAAGCCAGACCTAAATCCGGCTTGATGCGTCTGCGCACTTTCATCATGAAAGACGCATACAGCTTCGACGTGGACAGTGCAGGACTGGATCGTTCATTCATCGATCAGCGCGAAGCTTACAAACGGATTTTTGATCGCTGTGGGCTGAAGTACGTGATCGTCGAAGCCTCATCTGGCGCCATGGGTGGATCAGAATCCAACGAATTTGTGGCGCGCACTCCTGCGGGTGAAGATTTCGTGGCGACATGCGAAAGCTGCGGTTACGCGGCCAATGTCGAAAAAGCCACGTCGCGTCTCGCGGCTATCGCGGATGAGGAGGGACCAGGCTCGCCGGAAGAATTTCCAACGCCCGGAGTTCGAACTATTGAAGACTTAACGACTTTCGCAGGGGGCGCCGCTGCTGATCGCCAGATCAAATCGTTGGTCTACATAGCAACCATCGGCGGCGAAGCAAAGTCGGTGCTGGTTCTAATTCGTGGCGATCACCAGGTTCACGAAACAAAACTCGCTGACTCGTTAGGCGCAACCGCGGTGCGTCCGGCGCATGGCGAGGAAATTCGCGACTTGATGGGCGCTAGCGCTGGAAGTCTTGGCGGAGTCGGAGCTAAGCAAAAAGCCCGGGCGGCAGGGAAAGATCTTTTGATTGTGGCCGACGTGGGTTTGCGTGATCGTCGTAACATGACGACCGGAGCAAACAAAGACGAGCATCACCTTCGCGGCGTTTCTATCTCGCGTGATATCCCTGTTGACGAATGGTTTGATTTGCGAACTGTGACCGCGGGCGAGGCATGTCCTCGTTGCGAATCCGGCATCCTCGACGTTTACAAGGCGATGGAAATTGGTCACATTTTCAAACTTGGAACCAAATACTCTAAATCGATGGGCGCTACAGTCCTGAATCAGGAAGGCCAAGAGGTGCCAATAATCATGGGCAGCTACGGCATTGGTGTAGAACGCATCATCACCGCCGCCGTCGAGCAGAATCATGACGCGGATGGCATCGTGTGGCCACGAGCGATTTCACCTTTTGATGTCGTAATCACGATCACGAACATGAAGCAGGACGAACTTCGCCAAGCCGGCGAGGACCTCTACCGCAATTTGCAACGGGCCGGTCTGGACGTATTGCTGGACGATCGTGATGAACGAGCCGGCGTGAAGTTCAAAGATGCCGATCTGATCGGAATTCCGTTTCGCATTACGTTGGGAAAGAAAGTTGGCGACGGCGTTGTCGAATTATTTGAACGGCAAGGAAAGACGACGAGAGACGTTCAGTTGGGCGAGGTAGTGAGCCTTGTTCAATCGTTAGCGTTAGCTCATCGCTGACGCAAAAATAAAATTTCCCAAGCACCTAATCGATCATGAATGACGATTCCGCCCAAGCGATCATCACGATAATTGTACTGCTGTTCGCGCTCGGCGCCATTTTCATTCCGCTGAGCGCCTTCTTCGTTTACGTCTTTTTTCAAACAAGCAAACGCAAGCGAATTCGTGAACGGCTTTTGGCCAATCATTCGGGCCTGGTGAGCAATCGGCATTGGCTGCCCGTCCGTTACGCATCGAAGCCGCGTTTTGATTCATGGTTGAAAATTTTTCCGTGGGAGGGCGCGGGAATTATGGTTTACTCGCCGGGCAACGTGGTGTTTCTTGGCGAAACCAATGCTGGTGTGCCGGTTAATTTTCAGTTTGCGCCGACGAACTCACATTTGAATTGGATTGGCAAAGCGCCTTTTCCAAACGGCGCGATTTCATGGTTCAGTTTCGACATCGCCTACGGTAGGGAATATTTCAGCTCCGAAACCGGACCGTTCATATTTGGTTCTCACAGTTCCACTAAAGTCGCTTTTGATGAAGCATGGAAAAGCTTTAACGGCGTTCAGCCACCGGGTTAATCGTTGGATCGCGATTAGTCGAGCCAGACCGTTACCGACTACAATTCTTTCAGTATGAGATTTTCAAAGCGCGCGCGATCCAGACAGCATTTCTTAATCCTCATCTTCCTTGTCACGAGTTGGCTCGCCTGCGGATCGATAAAAGTACACGGCCAGGACGATCTGCCTGAATTGGTTCGCCGCATCAAGCCGTCCGCCGTCGCAATTCAAACTTTTGACAGCCGCGGCGATGCACTCTCGCGCGGCAGCGGCTTTTTTATCGACAGCGATCGAGTCGTGACTAACCGTCACGTTCTCGAAAATGCTTACCGCGCTGAAATCCACTCATCGACCGGAACGACATATCCAGTCAAAGGCGTAATTGCAGTAGATGCTGAAGGCGATCTCGCTTTGCTAAAGGTTGATGCGCCCCCCGGCATAGCTCGACCGCTCACGCTTGATAAAACGTCGCCTCAGGAAGGCGAAAGTGTAGTGGTTATTGGAAACCCGTTCGGTCTTGAAGGAAGCGTAACAAACGGAATTGTCTCCGCCGTGCGAGACATTCCAACGTTTGGAAGAATCATTCAAATCACGGCGCCAATTTCGCCCGGCTCAAGCGGAAGTCCCGTCGTGAATATGCGCGGGCAAGTTTTAGGAGTCGCGACGTTACAGATTACGGGCGGCCAAAGCGTCAATTTCGCGATACCCTCCGAAAGAATTTCTCAACTACAGACAGGACCACTGACATCGCTGGCTGAATTGGTGAACGCTGCGAGTCGAAATAACAGAGCAAAGGCGGTGCAGTTTTTTCGTGACGGGTTGAGCTTCCTGTCGAAAGATGACTGTGAGAAAGCGCTCCCATATTTTGAGAAAGCGGTCGATTCCGACAGTCTTTACGCGGAAGCGTGGGCGCAGTCTGGTTTCTGTAACGAAAAACTTGGGCATCACAACGAAGCAATTGAAGCTTCGAAAAAAGCTGTTGCTCTTCGCCCTTCGGCCGAATCGTACTTCAACATTGGGCTCGCTAACTTTTATCTGAAGCAGTACAAGGAATCCGCAGAGGCTTATCGTCTGGCGATTAAGCTGGATCCTTACAATGCCGCCGACTCGTATTACGCGCTGGGACTAACTTACCGAGACTGGGCCAAGCCTGACGACGAGATTCAAGCTTACAAGCAAGCGATCAAATTAAAGCCGGATTACACCGCGGCGTATGAACGGTTAGGGACGCGTTATCTGCGTTCGAAGAAATATCCGGAAGCCATCGAGATCTTCAAACAGCTCGCGATCTTAAAACCGGGTAATGCGAGCGCGCCGAATAATCTTGGCGAAGCTTATCTGGAGTTGGGTAAGCTGAACGAGGCAATGGAAGCTTTCAAGCAGGCGATTCGGCTCAAGCCGGATTCAGGTCGCGCTTATTTCAATCTGGGCAAATGCTTCCTGGCGATGGGAAATCGAAACGCGGCGGTCGAGCAATACAATATTCTCCAAAACATCGATCAGGATTGGGCGGAGAAACTCGACCAACTAATCAATCCATAGATTGCGTTCATTGCATGACCTCGTTAACCAACGCCGTTAGTGTGTTGTCCGCGAGCATTTTGTTTTTCGGCAAAGCGCCGTGTAGATCGCAGCCGAACACCGCGTAAGTTAAGGGCAGCGGAGAATCAAACAGCGAGCCGCTACGACGATTGCCCATTAGGTCTTCACCCAACAACGAGCGTCTCGTCACGCGACCGTCACCGGGCGCGTACATCGCTTCAATCGCAGCTTTCTTAGTTATGCGCGCCCCAGTGGATGTGCGGTACTCGCGCGGACGCGTCAGCGTCACCCACCGATTCTTCTTCTTGTCGCGCATGATTACCGGAGCGTTGAATGTCTCTTCGCAGTCTCCACC
>JADMIO010888888.1_pt1 | contig 47504 bp, 33 predicted proteins | sample 8958161 | NCBI WGS metagenome assembly JADMIO01 (sample SAMN16585339, study PRJNA669376) | soil metagenome | isolation source: Crop rotation soil | place: USA: Cullars Rotation, Alabama | collected 2011
CGCGACAACTTGTCCACGTGGAATTCTAAGCTTAGGATCCCAATGTGCTGGAAAGGCCTCAAGTGCTACTCGTGCGGCTCAAGACGCCGCAACAGAAATCGGGGTGATAACTTCGGCCTGCTGGCCGCTACCATTAGTGTCATGCCGCGTAGCCCCATTCAACGAAGCACTGGCGCAGCTCATGGTGCACTCGTTGCCGCAGCGCGGCTGGCAGCTCGGCGAATGTGTTTTTGCGGTAGCCGGCTAACGTCCTTAGGTAGGCGGTAAGCGGCCCTACTGCGTGCTCAAAGTCGGGAAGACTGAGCGCCTCGTATGTTTTGCGCAGCTCGTGGATCGGTTCGCGCTCCAGATCGTGGAACGCGACTTCGTGGAGCCGGCCGGCGGGGATAAGCGATCGCTGAGCGAAATAGCCGTCGTAGAGAATTTTTGTTTGCCGGAGGAGCTGCGCGTTGATCGCCTCATCATCTCCGTAGTCGGTGCGCTGGAGTTGCCACCACTTGCCGGCTGTCTTCCATGTGTGCACGGTCGATCGGAATACGTCGTACGGATTGCGGTGGATGTGAACGAATTTGGCGTCCGGGAACAGTTCGAGGAGCAACTTGATGCGAGCCGTGTTCGCGGGACTTTTGAGCACGAGCGGTCGGCCGTGTTTGAATGATACTTTTTTGAGAAAGTGCACGTAGCTCGTTTTCCACATCGCAAGCTCGGCGGGCGTCAGCTCCGTCATCGTCATGAATCGTTCGTAGAAGGAGACATTCCGCGGAAATGCCATCGTCAGCAGGCTGGCCTGGCCAGTGAGGGAGCACATTGCGAAGTCTTCTTCTTGCGGTTCGCCGAGGCCGAATTTCACCTCGTCCTGCGGACGGGTTTTCGGAAGGACCCGGCGCATCAGCCGGGCGCTACTGCGCTCGGTAAGCAGAAACGTGTTGGGGTACAGCACCTGGTACTGATTGGGAAACGCAAAGCGATCGTCCTTCGCCAGCAAGTTGTGCAAGTGCGTTGTGCCGCTCCGCCATGCTCCAAGAATAAACAGCGGCGACTCGATTTTTTCTCGTTCAATCGCGGCGCCATTCAAGCGATTTTCCGCGAAGGCAATGAATGAGTTCGGAACTGAGGACAGTGTTGTCAGAACCGCACGCGGCCAGAAGGGCCAGTCGATGGAGAAATGATTGTCGCGAAGGACGCGAAGCCAACCTTTAAAGGTGCAGCCGCTAAAGTTGTTGGTGCCGAAGCGTCGAAAGAAAGCGTCGCGCCAGCGCATGAAGTCTTAGTCCGGTCCCCTCCCATCGATGGGGAGGGCTAGGGAGGGGTGATCGTAATAGGCGGTGGAAAGTTTGCCCCCTTCCCCAGCCCTCCCCGCGGCGGGGGAGGGAGTCGGAAGTTTCCCAGGAAAGGGTTCTAAACGGCCGCGGCTTCGACCAGTTCGGCGGCGAGTTTTTTGCGTTCGGGGCAGCCGTGGCAGGTCCACCATTTTTCGGCCAGGTCGCTAGACCAGGGATCTTCGACAGGTACGTCGCGCAGCGCGGCGCGGAGCGATGCGACGTCTTGATAGCGATGCTCGGGATCCTTCTCGAGGCAGCGCATCACGATCTCTTCCAGCTCGCGAGGAATTTCGGCGTTGAGCTGCCGCGGGGGGACGACTTCCTGCGAGGCGTGCGCGATGAGCACTTTGAGCGGGTTGTCGGCCATGAACGGTGGTTGGCCGGTGAGCATGTAGTACAGAACGGAGCCCAGCGAGTAGATGTCGCTGCGGGCATCGACCGCGTCGTCGCCGCTGGCTTGTTCGGGCGACATGAATAGCGGGGAGCCGGTAACGGTGCCGGCCATCGTAAGCTGCTGATCGCCCGTCGTTTCCATCGTGGGTTTGGCGAGTCCGAAGTCGAGCAGCTTCACCACATCGAACACCCCGCCGCGATAGGCGCAAAAGATGTTGGCCGGCTTGATGTCGCGATGCACCAAACCGATGCCGTGTGCCTCAACGAGCGCGGCACACACCTGGTCGAACAAGTACACAGCGCGGCTCGGCGAAATAGGACCATACTCTTCGACGATTTCGCCGATGTTGTGGCCCGGCAGGTATTCCATCACATAGTAGAACGTGCCGTCGGCGGTGCGGCCGTAATCGTAGATATCGATCGAATTCCAATGCGAGAGTTTAGCCGTGGCCCGCACTTCGCGTTCGAAACGGGCCATCATGCGGGGATCGCCGGCCTTTTCCGGGCGGATCAACTTCACGACGCATGGCCGCTTCATCATTTGGTGCTCGGCCAGGTACACCTGCCCCATGCCGCCGGTGCCGATCAGCTTTTTGAGCCGGTACTGGCCGAGCTGGCGGGCAGTGAACGCTTCGCGACGCAGTGTGCCAATGGTGTGAACGCCGACAACGCCGATCAATACCGAGATGGCTGTGATCAAAACCTGCCCGCTCACGAATCCGCTGTAACCAACCTGCGATACAAGACGCTCGAATGCCGGCATTGAATAGAAATACGCGAGGATGACGATCGGCATCGCGCCGATGACGCCAAGCACCACGGCCGCCCGCTGCCAGGTGTTGGGAATGAACAGCGCGTACGTAAAGATCATCAGCATCCAGGGCGTGACGATGACGTCGAGCCGGGCATCGCCGGCGGGCAAATTCATCAGATACAAACTTGTCTTCAAAGCATTCACGACAAAGAAGAATGCCGGCGCGCCGAAGACCACCAATTCGGCAAGGCGAAGTTTTGGCAATGAATATGAGCAATGCCGGCACAAGCGCACGGCAAAGGCGCCCATCACGACGGTTACGAGCGCGTGCGTGTAGAACACGGGCAAATGTTCGGACGTGCTCCAATCGCTCCAATAGAAGAACCAGCGCACCAGAAACGCGAAGAAGCCGACGAAGAACAAGATCGCGGCAATCCGCAGCCGGTTTCGCAACAACTCGCGCGTCTCAGCGCTTAAATGAGGCGTCGATCCTTCCACCAGGGCAACACGTTTGCGTGCCTCGTCGCGAAGGCGATCGGTACTGGTATCGTGCCGGCGCTGGAAGAAGCTCCGTGGCACGGCGATTGTTTCATCGCCATTGTCGGCCAACGGCTTGCCATCGAACCGGGGCTGGTTTTGCACCTCGGCCATCGAAAGAACCCAAAGAGACGGTGGGAGAACAATTGCCCGCGTCTCTTATCCTACTCAGTGGCCCGCTTTAAGGGGAGAGGGAGAAAAGTACTCCTCTCGCTCTGCGAGAGGAAAATCATCTCGCGGAGCGAGATGATTACTTTGCCACCTATGCAGCGTGCGCCGAAACGGTGCGCGTCGAGGGCATCTTCTGGCAGGCCCATTCGGCGATTTGACTCCGCATGATGGGCGCAAGCGTGCGCTCGCCCGACTCATCGCGGTGCTCTGAAAGAATCATCGATTTGTCGTTAAGCATCCGCGGCACGTAGAACCAGGCGCCGTGCAAGTCGCATTCGCTCACATCGGGACCGATGAGGATCAAGTCGGTGTTCTGATGGGCGTTGGCAGCTGTCGCCAACGATGCGGCCACCGCACCGGGAACGAGCCGGATGTTCGCACCGGTCGCCCTGAGGATGCGATAGGTTTCCTTAAGCGACAAGGCTGGCAATCGCGAATCGCGTGCTTCAAACCAGTCGATCCCCGTGTACCACACTTTTTTGTCGGCGGCGTATCGCTGCGCGATCTCGATCATGGAAATGGCACGCGACAAATCGCTCATGCCAATTTCGACAATGCGGCACATCGAGCCGCGCTTCACCATGCGATACAGCTGACGGTTCGTTTTGGGCCGCGAGAAGTGGGCAAGGTAGGTGGAGCGAAACCAGTTGGCAGCAGCCACTTGCGGGTCTCCGGGGAAGCGGGGGGTGCGGGCGGGGGGGTGGCGAGCGCTAGCGCGCGTTTAACGGCGGGTGTGCTTTGATAGTGATCGGAATTCCGCTCGCAAAGAATGCACTGATTTTGAGCATGGAGCGTGGGGCGAGGAGTACGAATTGATTAGAAGTGGTTTCAAAACCACTGTCATTCTGAGCGGAGCATAGCGCAGCGAAGAATCTACCCTGAGGCAGAGCAGATCCCTCGGTCGCCGAGCCTCCCTCGGGATGACATGGGGGGTTGAGGTTTCTCGTTCCGAAATCAGGGATTTGGCTTCCCCGTTTCCTGCTCCCCGCTCGGTCCGCGCAAGCCAGCGGCCCGGCGGAGCGACTGTGAACTGGCACGCTAAGCTGCCACTTACAGACCGGCCGCGGGGCCGCATTTGAGCTTGTATTTTAGTCAGGGTGGCCGGGGCAACGCCCCGGTATACTCGCTGGGGCGTTGCCCCAGACACCCTCAGGAACTTCGATCAGCTTCCGCTGTCGAAGTCGTCTTCAGCCAGGGCCAGTGGAATGGCGATGGCCGCCGTCACGGTGCCGGCGGTCAGGTAGGGATGCTGCTTCATCCACCCTACCCAACTATTCATCGGACCTTGCCCGCGTACGACTTCATTTCCAGATACCACTAAAGCGGCTGGTTTTGCAGATGGGGGCGCCGTATCGGCGGCCCACAACCGGCAAACCGTGCCGCCTTGCGGCGTAACGAGCTGATACTGGCCGCCGCGAAGTCCCTTGGCGGCGAACACGCCGTTGGCGTCGGTCGTCGTCTGAACGACCTCTTTTCCCGCGAATTGAATCGAAACCGGCGTGCCGGCCTTGGCCACGCCCTGCTGATCGACCACCTGACCGACCAGTAAACCGCCAGTACGCAGAGCAACGTCTTTGTTCGCCTCGGTGGCTGGCGCAGCGCCGAATCCGGCTTGCGGCAGAATCATTCCCAGGCAGGCGACGGCGGCCGCATATTTTGCGAATCCATGGAACTTCATATCCACTCCTTGGATAAGTAAGTGCTAGCTAATTCTGATTTCGGCTGACTGCTAGCAGCGAGTTTCGCGAAAGACGAGATCATTCATTCCGGCCGCGACGGGCACTTATCTACCGCGTTATCGGCCGTATAAGTTACCACTCTTAACGCAAGTTGCCCTCAACACCGGAGAAATTGTCAAACTCTATCTCATCGTTGCCAATGCTTGAAATGCTGGATCATTTGCTCGGTCGGATTGGGGACCGCCTCGGCAAGACGGACCGATAGCTTGCCGGGCGGGATCGATTGTTGATAGCAAGCCAGGTATTGCACAAGCGCTTGGTGGGCGGCCGGCGGTCCGTGCATCATGAAGTGCACCCAGGCCCAGGAGCAGCGGTAATCGGCGGCATCCATTTGGCTCAGGTCATCGCGCCGCTCGAGCGATTCGATCGATCGGACCATTCCCAGCCGCAACGTCCATTTCCACTTGGGGTCCTCAAAATACGGATGGTCGTACGCTCGCCGAGAAGCCGACACTTCGAAATACTTGGCAATCCCTTCGTCGAGCCACAACGGCACGACCGGCAGCGCGGCATGCAGCAGCGCGTGCGTGCATTCATGACGAAGATCAACATCCAGATCGTACTTGTGAAACGTATAGACGCAAGCGGAGCCGCCTTCGAGCACGAACAAAGCCGGGCGGTACGGGACTTTCGGATAACGCTGCTGAATGAAAGCTCGATATTGTGCATCGTCGGAGAACAGAAACACGTAGATCGGATCTTTGGCGGCCGCGATGCCCAGCGTGCGGATTAATTCGCGCTGTAATTCCGGTAGGTCGTTAAACAGTTTTTCGTAGGGCTTGAGTGGAAACGTCGCTTGGATGACGAATGGGCCGACTTGCCGTGTATCGGTCCATCCAACTTTTTCGGCCGCGGCGCACAGTTGCGCCGACAAGTTTGCGATCTGTAGCAATGCGAGCGCGAAGCTGGCCGCCGAGATCAATCTCGAACTGCATTTGGTGCGTCGCATTAAGCAATCGCTTTGCTGGTAAGTCGATAGTGCTGTGGTGGGCCTGGCGCGCAGCGGCCCTGTCGAACCTTTTGGCCGTTTGCGATGGCGGCCGGGTTTTCGCCGCAGAGTGCAATCGCCATTTCGTGCGACGTCAACTCGGCGACACGCTCGAATGCTCGTCGCATGAGCGGGCGCCGCGAACGCGGCCCGTGGGCGTCGGTCGCTACAAAGTGCACCAGCCCCTCGGCCAGCAGCCATTCGCACATCTGCTGGCATTCGGGCCCGAATGTTCCACACAAGCTGCCGGCCGTGATTTGCATGAGGCAGCCGCGATCGACCAGAGGCGCAATGAGTTCCGGACGGCGGAGGATTCCCTGGTTCCGTTCAGGATGCGAAAGGATGCCAATGATTCCGTGCCGCGCAAGCTCGTCGATCACTGGCTGGAGCGGCAGATATAACTCATGCGGCAGCTCCAGCAGCACGTGACGCCGGAGGTCCGCCAGAGTAAGTACGTCGCCGCTGATCAGGCGAGCGAACATCTCGGCTTCAATGCGAACATCGGCGCCGGGCAGCACCTGAATTGCAATGCTGGCCGAATCGAGCTGCTGTTGCAGTTGGTTTACCAGTTGTCGAATGTCGTCACCGCGGTTGTGGCCGAAGCTGCCAAGCTGATGCGGCGTAGCGATGATCGTGCCAATGCCATCATCGGCCGCGATGCGTGCCATCGCGAGTGCGTCGTCCCAGTCCTTGGCGCCGTCGTCGATTCCCGGCAGCAAGTGGCAATGAATGTCGGTAAAAGAAATAGTCATAGCGCCTGCGCGGAATCTCCAGCGCGAATGCGATGAGCAAAAACGGCCAGCTGGCGGCCAACAGATGAGAACAAGCGAAGAGCCGTAGAAAAGCCGGCGAAGTATAGCGAGCGCAGGATGTGCGTCAACCGCGATTAAAGGTTGAACAAGATCGGAGCACGCAGCGCAAGCAAGGGCAGAAAGCGTTGCCTCCAGAACACTTGCTTGCGCTGCGTGCTCCAATCCAATGAGTGGTTTACGAGGCTAGCGGTGCGCGCGCGAGCACTTCGTAGCGCGGGCCATCGGGCGTGAGGTTGCTGCTGAAGACGGTCACCTCATCGACGAGCATCGAGCCGGCGTCGAACTCCGCTAGGCCGGCAAGTTCCCGTACCAGTGGCCGCGGCGGCGATTTGCGACCGGCGCGGCCGAGCGTGATATGCGGCACAAACCGCCGCTGCTCGGCGCGGTAGCCGAGCTTATTGAGTTTTCGCTGGATCGCACCGTGCAGCGCGACCATCGCTTGCGCCCCCGCGCCGGCGCCGATCCACAACGTTCGCGGCCGATCAGGTGCTGGAAACGCGCCCGCTCCGCGAGCTTCCAGATCGAATGCCTCGACCTCAACCACGGCGCTCGACACTGCCGTGCACACGGCCGGAATCTCCAGCTGGTCGATCTCGCCCAGAAACTGCAGCGTCCAGTGCAAGTTTTCCGGCTCGACCCATTTCACATCGCCGGCAGCGGGCTGAAGCAATCCGGCCAGCTTCAGCGCGGCCTGGCGAATTCCGGGCGAGGTGGGCACAGCGATGAATGTGCGGATAGGCATTGTAGCTGGGAGCGGGGAGCAAGAACGGCGATCTGTCACTCCGACTCCATGCTCCCCGCTCCCTGCTCCTTGCTTTAAAAGCTCAACATTTTTCGATACGCCACCATGCGTTCCTCGATGTCGTCGCGCGTGATTTGTTGCATCCGTTCCAGGCCGAAGCCTTCGACGTTGAAGCTCGCCACCAGGATGCCGTAAGCCATTGCAGTCTTGAGTGCAAGCGGCTCGAAGTTATCGTGCTGTGCGAGGAAGCCCATCATGCCGCCGGCGAAGCTGTCGCCGGCGCCGGTGGGGTCAATCACTTTTTCCGTGGGGAACGCCGGCATGACGTACGTTTCGTGTTCGCTGAAAAACATCGCGCCGTGCTCGCCCTTCTTGATGACCACGAACCGCGGGCCCATTTCCCGCACACGGTGGCCGGCGAGCACCAGGTTATCCGTGCCGGCCAGCATCTTGGCCTCGCTGTCGTTGATCACCAGACCATCGATCCGCTTGAAGAGCTTCATCAAGTCGGCGTGCGTCGTTTGGATCCATAATTCCATCGTGTCGGCTACCACCAACCGGCAGCCGGGCACCTGGTCGAGCACTTTCATTTGCAGCGCGGGCACGCCATTGGCCAGAAAAACATATTCGCTTCGCCGATAGTGATCCGACAGCACGGGATCGAACTGGCCGAAAACATTGAGCTGAATGTCGAGCGTTTCCCGGTCGTTCATATTCGACTCGTAACGACCGGTCCAGCGAAACGTTTTGCCGCCGCGGGCGACCTGCAGCCCTGATGTATCGATCCCCCGGCTGCTGAGTAGTTTGGTATGCTCTGCCGGCCAGTCGTCGCCTACCACGCCCACGAGTTGCACATCAGTAAAGAAGCTCGCCGCATAGGAGAAGTGCGTCGCGGAGCCGCCCAACAGGCCATCGCGGCGATCGCTGGGCGTTTCCACGTTATCGATAGCGACAGAACCGACGACCAGGAGCGGCATAATGGAGCGGGGCCGGAGAAAGAACAAGGTTCACGAATACGGGGCGATTATGGGGTCCCAGTGAACCGTTCGCAAGGCCGTGGGGCGACAGAAACTCTGAACATCGCGTGGGTTCTTAACTTTTGCGGCTCGGCCTCGATTGTTCCCAAAATAGTCGGCAATTCTTTTGCCAACTGCTATGCTGGATGACTATACAGCACGAGCGAGTTTAAAAAAAACTCGCAATCGGCTGGGGGCATCGCTCCCGGTTCGAAGAAGAAGGCGGAAAATTGCTTAAGCGACGGTCAGCTCAGTTTTTGTTCCTCGCGGCAGTGCTTCTCAGTCGCTTCGCGCTGGCCCAGACCTACGATCCACCCGCAACGTACTATGATTACGCTGCAGGAACCATCGGAAGTACGTTAAAGCAACGCTTGAAGGCGATCATCGACGAAACGGACGACTCCACGATCAGCAACAGCGTCGAGGTGATCTCAACACCGATGTCGTACGACGCGGCCCGCTCCAGCTTGCAAGTGACCGATGCGGATACCGCACATGCGGGCCACATCATCACCGTCTACGACCGCACGTCGCTAAATGTTTCTGGTTTCAACACCAGTGGCATTCCGGGTTGGGATGGCGGAACGACTTGGAACCGCGAACACACCTGGCCGCGAAGCCGCGGCATAGATTCCAGTGGCCCGGACGACAGTGACCTGTTTAACCTCCGGCCGGCACTGACGTCCAATAACGGAGATCGCGGCAACTTGAATTATGGCGGCGCCTTCGGCCAGCCGTGGGGAGTTGTTTCCGACGGCGGCTCGAAATGGTATCCGGGTGATGCCGACGCCGGAATGATCGCTCGCCAAGAGTTCTACATGGCTACCCGTTATGACGGCAGCGACTCAAACACGACAAATTTGGAGCTATTCACTGGCGATCCGACCGCCGCACAAGGACTGGGCGACCTCAAACGAATGCTCGAATGGCACTTTGCCGCACCGCCGGACGCGTTTGAACGCCGCCGCAATCAGGTCATCTTCGACAATTATCAGCACAATCGGAATCCATTCATCGACCATCCTGAATATGTGTGGTCGATTTTTGGCGTCGACCAGGCGGGAAATGCGGCGCCCAACAACGATAGTCGCATTTCGATTGCCGGCACAACGGTCAACGCAAACGGCAGCTCCACGAAAAATGTCGATTTGGGCCGTGTGCTGATCGGCGGTGCGGTCCCCGCCGCACAGGTCTCGACTCTCAACAAGGCAGGCCAATTTGGCACGTACTATGAAGTCACAACTACGGGCGCCGCCACGAGCTCGATCTCGGGCCGATTGAATGCGTTTCGCACTTATCAAACCGACAGCAAGAGCATCAGTGTTGGCCTGAGCATGAGCACGGCCTTGGCCGGCGTGAAAACTGGAACCGTTATCGTCGATAACCTCGACATCACGACCGGCGGCTGCGGTGGCGTTGGGTGCGGCGCCAATGACGCTAACGACACGTTCAACGTCAGCCTCAACGTGCTCGATCACATGACGCCGTCGCTCACATCCCCGTCGCTGCTTACGTCGAAAACACTGGATTTTGGCAACATTGCATTGGGCTCCAGCGCGTCGCCGCTAAGTTTCTCGGCGTACGATCTGAACGGCGTTGTCGGTTCGACGTCCAATATGGATTTCGATAGCTTCACGTCGTCCGGAAACACTTCAGCCTTCACGACGAATCTTGCTGCATCGGCCGGCTCGTTGCAAGTCGCTGCCGGATCGAGCCAGACATTTATGGCCTCGATGAACGTGACAAACGTCGGGACCTTTAGCGCAACCTATACGCTCAATTTCTCGGACGAGAATCTGACGGGCGCTCAAACCAAGTCGCTCACTCTAACGTTGACCGGCAAAGTCCGCCTGGCCGGCGACTACAACAACGACGGCGTCGTGAACGCAAGCGATTACATCCTTTGGCGACAAACGCTCGGCCAGACGGGCGTAACTGCCTACAGCGGCGCCGATGGAGATGGAAACGGCAAAATCGAGAGCGCCGATTTCTTTGTTTGGCGAAGTCACTTCGGCGAGACGCCCAGCAGCTTCGGCGCAGCCGCCGGCGCGATGTTGGATGCTGCCGCCGTGCCGGAACCAACGGCTCTTTGGTTGACGGTAGCCGGCGTTATTAGCGTGTGGGTTCGGCCGACGCGGCGGGCGGCCCGCCTTCCGGTCCGATAGGGCCTTGTGACGCTTGTTTCGCCTGGGCACGCCGAGCCGCCTCTCGCGCTGCTTGAACTGCCGGCAACAACATAGCGACGCAAGCGCCGATGATGCTTACAGTGAGCATCTGCTGCTGCGCCGGATCATGACCGTCCAAGTGAAAGCACGTGATGCTCGTGCCATTGCGCTGCGGCTGGAACGGTTGCGATATACGCTCGGAGTAGCGGGTCATCGCTTCGCCGAACGGGCTGGTGGCCGCTTGCGCTTGCTGGGCGGAACGGTACTTTTGCATTCCTTCCTGCATGAGCGATTCCAGTTTTTGCGCCGCTGCTTCATCGTTGCAATGCAGCACGAGCGACGACGGCCCCGGCGACGAAAGATTCAGTGTGAGCTCGATGGCGGAAACGAGGTTGGGCACATCCATGTAGGCTTTTGCTTCCGGCGGAATCTGGGCCTGAGCCTGGGTGAGCCCCATTTGAATGAATGGGCGCAACGGTACAAGGTCGAGCGCCAGGTACAAATCGCTGCCGGCCGCGGCTTGACGCACGCGCTCGAGCATCGGTCCGGATTTTGGTTGTGCTGCCGATTGAACGAGTGATTGCAGCATCGCATCGGGCGCGATGACGAGCGTGCGATTATTGGGACCGTACAAACTGTACAGCATCGGCACGCTGCTCTTGAGGTACTTCTTGCCGGCAAGCTCCGCCAATTGGGCGTGAGCGCGCCGATCGGGCACGATCGAAGAGGCCCGAATCGGGTTCTTGAATTTGAATGTCGCGCCGTAACCTGGCGCCGCAGGATTGAAGGGCTCGCCGAATGCGACAACTTCATCAATCTCTTTGGGATCGAAGCCAAGGAATTGCATACCGGCGGCCGAAGCGACCTCGACCGGAAATACCTGCGCAATCGGCGCAGCGAGGATTTGCCCCGGCCGGATCGCGACGACGACCGCCGCGTTCGGAGAGATAAAACGTGTATCGATCCCGCCGGCTGCGGGTGCGCCCGGAGCTGTTGGCCCGCCCGGCGGCACGTTTGCCGGCGGCGACGATTCAGGGCCTTGCGGCGGTTGGCCGCCTTGAAGTCCTTCCACTTGCTGCCGAACGGCCATCGCCGCGGCGTTCGTTTGCGCCAGCGCCGACATGGATGGATAGACGGCAGTCGTTATGGAGAGCAAAACGCAGAAGCCACGCTGCGACCGCGAAGTAGTGAAAAACGAACCGGCCATAGTGATTTCCCTCTAGACGGCGACGGTCGCCCGCTGAAAGCCCGAATTTTGAGGTATTATTTTTGCGGTGTGGTTCAGCTTACGGCTGGCGGAATGCCCCGTCAAACTGGCGAATCGGAACTCGGAAACCATATTTCTCGTAATCATAATGGAATTAGCCAACCCACACGCGCCGGGCGTCCGATTTGCCTCGCTGCGCCGCGGACCGAGGCAAATCGCATGACCAGGCCAACCCAACGTGGGCGACTCTTTCAAATCGGCTGCTGCGCGGCAGTCGCGGCCGTGCTGATCGCCGGTTGCCGCCAGGGCAACAAGTTTGTCGAGCCGCCGCCGCCGACCGTGACGGTTGCGCACCCGATCGAGCGCCCGGTTGCCGATTCGATCGAGTTCGTGGGCAGTACGCAAGCCACTGTCACGGTGGATCTTCGCGCTCGCGTCCCCGGCTATCTGGAACGAATCGAGTTCAAGGACGGCTCAAACGTGAAGGCAGGCGACCTCTTGTTCGTGATCGAGCAGGCGCCGTACAAGTTGTCGCTCGCGTCCAAAAAAGCCGCTTTGCAAAAGGCCATTTCCTCGCAAGCCCTGGCCGAAAGCCAGTTGCGGCGGATGGAGAAAGCCGCGGAAAGCGGCGCAGTCACGCAGGAAGAACTGGATATTCAAGCGGCGCAGGTGGCCACTTCCAAAGCCGACGTGGCGTCCGCCGAATCGGCGGTCGAGCAGGCGGAGCTCGATTTGGGGTACACCCGGATCCTCGCTCCGATTGACGGTCGCATCAACCGGCACCTTGTGGATATCGGCAACCTCATTCAGGCGCAGCAAACGCCGCTGGCCCTGATTCAATCGATCGATCCGATCCATGCCTATTTCGACGTAAGTGAGAACGATCTGCTGCGGTTCATGGATATGCTGCGCAAGCAGAAGCTACCCGATCCCGAAAAAAATCCGCCCGTGTTGCACCTGGGGCTGGCCAACGAGAAGGGCTTTCCGCACGAAGGAAAGCTCGACTACCGCGAGCTGAACATCAACCAAGCGACCGGCACGGCCAGACGCCGCGGTATATTCCCCAACCCCGAAAGACAATTGATTCCGGGCATGTTTGTGCGGATCCAGGCCTCGGTCGGCGAGCCGCAGCCGCGGTTACTGGTGGATGAGCGGGCGATTGGCACCGACCAGCGCGGCGATTACGTGCTCGTAGTGAACGACAAGAATGTCGTCGAATACCGCACCGTGCGCCTGGGTATTCACGCCGATACGATGCGCGTCATCGATGAGGGAATCAACAAGGACAACTGGATCGTCATCAACGGCCTGCAACGAGCCCGCCCCGGAGCGAAGGTGGCACCGGAGCGCGCCGAAATGAACACCCAAAACGAGCCCGCAATCGACAAGAAGCAAAATAAGCCAAAATCCGATTCATCGGCGATCAAGACAGGCACTACAGAAGCACAGAAAAAGTAACGAAGGAAAAAAGCATCATGCAGAGGCGCGGAGTTCGCAGAGAGACATATTTCTATTTCCTTCTCTGCGTCCTCGGCGCCTCTGCGTGAGACTTTTCCTCGAGCTATCTAACGGATGATTTCTCGATTTTTCATTGAACGGCCGATCTTTGCGAACGTCATCGCCTTCGTGACGATTCTCCTCGGCGCAATTTCAGTCTGGCGGCTGCCCATCGAGCAGTATCCGCAGATCACGCCGCCAACGGTGCGCGTGACCACGAATTACCCAGGCGCCAATGCAGACGTAGTGGCCAACACGGTTGCATCGCCGATCGAGCAGCAAGTCAACGGCGTGGAGAATATGCTCTACATGTCGTCCACGTCTTCGAGCGACGGCGGCTATTCGCTCACGATCACGTTCGAGATCGGCACGAACCTCGACGCGGCCCAGGTCCTGGTGCAGAACCGCGAGGCGATCGCCGAGCCGCTGCTGCCGGAAGAAGTTCGCCGCCAGGGCGTGACAATCAAAAAGCAATCGACCAACATCATCCTCGTCGTGTCGCTCACTTCTCCCGACGATCGTTACGACGGACTATTTCTGGCCAACTATGCCACGCTGCATCTGCGCGATGAACTGAGCCGGGTGCATGGCGTGGGCGACGTGACCGTGTTCGGCACGGCCAACTACAGCATGCGCGTGTGGCTGGATGCCGAGAAGCTCAAGGCTCGCAATCTCACCACCGAAGACGTGGTAGCCGCGCTCCGCGAGCAGAACGTGCAAGTCGCCGCGGGACAGGTGGGCCAGCCACCGGCGGACCCTAATGATAAGCTCAACTTCCAATACACGGTGACGACGCTGGGGCGGCTGAGCGATGTTGAGCAGTTCAAAAATGTGATCGTTCGTGCAACGGACCGCACGCGGATCATCCGGCTGAAAGATATTGCCCGCGTCGAGCTGGGCGCTCAGACGTATGACCAGTTCAACCTGAAGCAGGGCCGGCCGACGGCAAACATCGGCATTTTCCAGCTTCCCGGCAGCAACGCGCTCGAAGTGGCTCGGCAGGTCCGCGAGGCCATGGTAAAGCTGAGCGGCAACTTTCCGGAAGGCATGAAGTACGAGTTTCCGCTCGACACGACCGAGTTTGTGCACGAATCGATTCGCTCGGTTTACGAGACGCTAATCGAAGCGGGCGTGCTCGTGCTGTTAGTGATACTGGTGTTCCTGCAGGATTGGCGCGCTCTACTGGTTCCAGCCACGACAGTGCCGGTCACGATCATCGGCGCCTTTTTCGCCATGTGGCTGCTGAATTTTTCGGTCAACATGCTCACTCTGTTCGGTCTGGTGCTGGCGATCGGCATCGTGGTCGATGATGCGATCGTTGTCGTCGAGAACGCGACGCGGCACATCGAGGAAGGGAAGCCGCCCAAAGAGGCAACCATTCAGGCGATGAGCGAGGTGCTGGGGCCGATTATCGGCATCACGCTCGTGTTGATGTCGGTATTTTTGCCTAGCGCTTTTTTGAGCGGCATCACCGGCCAGCTTTATCAGCAGTTCGCCCTGACGATTGCCGCCACGGCGCTCATCAGTGCCATCAACGCCGTGACGCTCAAGCCGGCCCAGTGCGCGTTGTGGCTGAAACCGAAAAAAGAAGGCGAGAAGAACGCGTTCACGCGTACTTTCGATCGCGTTTATGGCCCGTTGGAAGCCGGATATGCACTCGTCGTACAAGTCGTCGTGCGGTACGCCTACTTGATGATGATCTTATTCGCCGTGCTCATCGGGTTGGCCGCCTGGTGGTATGAGCACGTGCCGACCGGCTTCCTGCCGACCGAGGATCAGGGCTACGTGTTCGTGAGCGTGCAATTACCCGATGCGGCGTCGCAGGAGCGCAGCCGCCAGGTGATGCGAAAGATCGACGGCATCCTGACCACTATGGATGGCGTCGCAAATTGGATCACCATCGGCGGCCTGTCGATTCTCGATCAAAGCTCGGCGCCCAACACGGGCACGCTATTTGTGACGTTTACGCCGTGGAGCGAGCGGCTGCCGAAGGGGCGCACGCTAGACGCGATCATGAATACCATGCGGGCCGAATTTGGCAAAATTCGCGAAGCCTCGATTTTCCCATTTGCCCCGCCAGCGATTCGTGGATTGGGTGTTCGCGGCGGTTTCGAAATGCAGCTGCAGGATCGCGGTGATCTCGGCCGTTCCACGCTCAGCCAGGTCGTCACGGGAATCATTGAGGATGCACGTACTCAGACCGGTTTGAGCCCCTTGAACAGCACGTTCCGCCCCGGTGTGCCGCAGATTTATGTCGACGTCGATCGCGAAAAGGTGAAGCTTATGGATATGTCTCTCGGCGATGTGTTCTCGACCATGCAGGCTTACTTGGGCTCCACCTATGTAAACGACTTCAACAAATTCGGCCGCACGTACCAGGTGCGGGCCCAGGCCGAGGCCGGTTACCGGGCCGACCCGGAAGACATCCGCCGCCTGGAGATGCGCACGCGGCCTGGCGCTATGGTGCCGCTCAGCACGGTAGCGACCATTCAACGGTCGTTCGGGCCGCAGATCGTCAATCGCTACAACATGTATCCATCGGCAACGATCAGCGGCGAGCCTGCCCCTGGCCGCAGCACCGGTGAAGCACTCGACCTGATGGAACAGATCGCCGCTCACAATATGCCCCGGCAAATGGGGTTCGAATGGACCGGCATGGCCTACCAGGAGAAGCGCGTCGGCAGCGAGGCGCTTTGGATCTTTGCGATGGCCGTGCTGCTCGTGTACTTAGTGCTCGCTGCTCAATATGAGAGTTGGTTCATTCCGTGGGCCGTGATTCTGGTCGTGCCGTTGGGACTATTGGGCGCGATCGCGGCCGTGTCGCTGCGCGGGATGGACAACAACGTGTACACGCAAATCGGTATCGTGTTGATCATCGCCCTGGCCAGCAAGAATTCGATCCTGATTGTGGAATTTGCCCGCGAGCTGCGGGCCCAGGGCGAATCGATCGCCCACGCGGCCGCACACGCCTCGCGGATTCGCTTCCGGCCGATTCTGATGACTTCGTTCGCGTTTATCCTGGGCGTCGTCCCGCTGATGATCGCCCGCGGCGCCGGCGCCGCTGGCCAACAGGCGCTGGGCACAGCCGTATTCGGCGGCATGCTCGCATCGACGATCCTCGCCGTGTTCTTTGTGCCGGCGTTCTTCGTTGTCATGCAAAGCATCAGCGAATGGTGGGGCCACGGCCGGCCATCGACCGAAAAGCCCGATAAGTCGACCATTCGAGTGGAAGTATGAGGTGGCTGCCTGTTGCCAAATCGTAGGGCCGTTCACGGTCCTACTCGCGCAGCGATAATAGCCCCGCCGTTCACGGCGGGGTGCCATGCCGCCCGACATGATCACCGAGGCCCGTTCACGGGCCTTTTCCTTGTCATGGCTTGAGCCGTTCTCGTGAATGAAACGGATGGCTCAAGCCGTCGGAGAAAAGCCCCGTGAACGGGGCTCACGAATGAATATTTCGCCGTATACCCCGGCGTAAACGCCGGGGCTATGACTGCGGAGGAAGGGTCGTGAACGACCCTCGGAACTTCCGTGCTGCGCCACGAAGAAAAATGTTATCCATCGAAGCTTCTTTGACTAGTACGGCATCTCGGTCCGTTCGTGCTTGTCGCAACGGTTGCGAGTGCGAATTAGTCCGGTTGTAACGGCTGATCATCTCAATGTCTGGCGATGCCGAATTTCGGCCAAAATGTGAGCGATAAACCTCGATTGGCTCACTGGGCCGCGACATTCTCGATGCTATGTTTCTGAGGCGATGGGTGCCGCGAGCGGCATCCTTTTACGCATTTATCCGGCTCGGCTCGCCGGACCTGCTGACATTGTTGGCCGAGCCGAATTTCACGAGTTGGTGATTCATGATCGTCATTGTCGGTGCGATTATCGTGGTTGGGGCCGTGCTGGGCGGCTTTTCGATGGCCGGCGGCCACATCGGCGCGCTGATCCATCCCTCGGAGCTTGTGACCATCGGTGGTGCCTCGCTGGGCGGCCTGATTGTCAGCTCGCCCAAGAAGGTGCTCATCGACCTGATGAAGGGGCTCGTCGCATCAGTCAAGGGTTCACCATACAACAAGAAAGCGTATGAGGAGGCATTTAAATGCCTCTACGATCTTTTGCGATTGGCGCGCCGCGACGGCATGCTCGCCCTTGAGCCACATATTTCTAAGCCCGAGGAGAGCAGCATCTTCGCCAAGTACCCGCGCATTGCCAAGGATCATCATCTGCTGCACTTCATTTGCGGCGGCATGGGTCCGCTGGTCGATGCAACGGTCAAGCCGGAGCAAATGGCCGAGCTGCTGGATGCCGAGTTGAAAGTGATGCACGAAGAACACCATGCACCAATGCAAGCACTTGCGAAAATGGCCGACGCCCTGCCGGGCTTCGGCATTGTGGCGGCCGTGCTCGGCATCGTGGTGACAATGGCCCACATCGATGGGCCGCCGGGCGAAATTGGCGAGCGAGTTGGTGCGGCACTGGTTGGAACGTTCCTGGGCATTTTGATGTCGTACGGGTTCGCCGCCCCGCTTGCGACTCGGATGGAGTTCCTTGCGGAAAGCGAAGGCGCATTCTTCCGGACGATGGCGTCGATCGTGGTGGGATTTGCCAATAACTTGCCGCCGAAAGTGGCGATCGAAATGGCCCGCCGCGGCATCACCCGCGAGTTCCGCCCCGAACGCGAAGAGCTGGACGAGTGGTTCAAAGAAGCGGAAGCAGCATAGGCTAGCCCAGAGCGTGAGCGACGGGACCGCGATGTCCCGTCGCTTACGCTCTGGGCTGGCCGCCCTTCAAACGAAGTGACGGTTAACTATGGCTGGCAAAGGCGGCGGTGCCTGGAAAGTGGCTTACGCGGACTTCGTGACCGCGATGATGGCGTTTTTCCTGGTGATGTGGATCACCTCGCAAAGCGACGATGTGAAGAAGGCCATCGGCGGATACTTTCAGGATCCGTGGGGTTCGTTCTCGGAAAATACGACGCCGACCATCAAAACGCCCGCTGGCCTCAAGGGCGATGCGCCGTTCGCCGACAGCACGACCGGCATCCTGCCGAATCGCTGGCCGCAGGCGAATCAGGAAAACGCGACCGAGAAACAGCCCGGCGCCGCCTCGGTATGGCAGCAGAAAGAAAAGATTCACCTGCTCACGAATTCCGATCGCAATCTGCCGGCGCTGGTGGTGAGTTTCGACGACGGTTCGGCCGAGCTTCCGGCGGAATCACAAAAGCGACTCAAGGATTTGTTGCCCGCATTGGTGGGTAAGCAAAACCGCATCGAATTGCGAGCTCATTCGACGCGCCGCCCTCTCTCCAGAACCAGCCCGTACCGCGACCATTGGCAGCTTTGCTTCGAACGCAGCGTTTCGACCATGAAGTATTTGATCGCCAGGGGAGTGGAACAGGAGCGGATTCGGGTGAGCGCGTCGGCCGCATTCGAGCCGCTCACCACGCGATTGGAAACGGCCTGGCAGAACGAGAACAACTGCGTCGAAATATTTCTGTTGACCGAAGTAGTCGACAAAACGGCCGGCACGACGCAAACGGCCGCCGCGGGCGTTGAGCCGGCATCGACATCGCCTTGATAGCCGTTGTTGACCGTCTTGACGCTACCAGTAGCCGCGCGATCCCAACGGGATCGCGGCTATTCTCGTCGTTTCAGAAGCTTGTCAACGCGAGCGAACTGATAGCCTCGTTTGGTAAGCTCATCGGATAGCGCGCTTAGGCGAGAGTGAAACGGGTCCTTTCGCCCGGAGCCCAAGTGCAGCAATAGCACGAATCCGTTGAGGCCGTGCGGATCCTTACGCTCAAAGGCCAGGATGTCGTCGAAGATTTTTTGTGAGGATGCGAAGTGCGGGTCGCCTTCGCGGGCGTAATCGCGATTGGAGCCGCTGCCGGGCGTGAAGTTAATGAGCGTTACACTCAAGGATCGCGACCATTCGACCTGGTCGCGGTTGTAGTGTTCATACGGAGGAATAAAGAACACTGGGCGGCCTTTTGACAACGCGCCGATCTTTCGCAGCTCAACGATGTTATTCTGCAGGTCGTCTTTAAAGAACCGTTCAGTGACAAGGCTTTTCTCGCGATTGTCCCAAGTTGCATAAAGCGGGTGCGAATCGGAGTGCGGGCCAACGTAGTGCCCTTCATCAATAGCTCGCTTCAATAGCGGGCGCAATGCCGGCTGGCGTACAAAGTTCCCCGTCACAAAAAACGCGGCGTGTATGTTTCGCCGCTTGAGAGTGTCGAGGATTGGCTTCGTGCTCTCACCAAATTCATCGCCGGTGAAGACTAAAGCCAGCTTCTTTTCCCCCACGTCGCCGCGCACGATCGCCCCGTATGCGTCGAACACAAGCGCCTCGTCGGCCATGCACGCCGGCAGCGTACACAAAAATATTGCTGATATCGTCAATGCCGTGAAGCGCATCCGCCAGATGTACTGAAGCACCATGTTCATAAGCGATCCGCCGGCAACGGGAACGGTTTGGTAATTTCCTTTCGTAAAGCTTATACTGCGTGAAAATCCTACGCTATGTTCGGACGGGCAACTCAACCTATGGCGATCACCGGGCTATATTGAATTCAATTCCGCGGGAGGGCCGACCGTCATGCAATTAACACTTGCGTTTTTGCTGAGTACGTTTCTGTATCCTGGCTGTGACCAATCGCCCACGCCGAAGAATAAAAATAGGATTGTTCCCAGCACTTCGGCAAACTCTCGAAGTGATCCAGCACGAGTAGTTCAGCACTTCTCCGATACGAAGGAGCTGGTGCTTTCGATGGACAGCATGAAATTCATGCTCGACTTGGATACAGGTAAGACGATGGATCCACCCGCCACACGGCGCCGCGAGCAAGCGCAAATGGACGTTCACTCGAACCAGGTGCAACCGTATCAGCGTCCCGCCGGATTGGTTGGAATATCGACGCGTGGCAAAAAGGTGAAGTCGATTGATTGGGACGCAACTGTTTCCGACGTGCACGCTTTATTGGCTAGCGACAAGGTCGACGCGTTGGCTCAAATGAACTATGAGCCAGCAAAGCCCGCGACCTATTTCTTCCGAACGCGCGGCGGAACGGAAGGCGTTTTGCAACTTTTGGCGATCGTCGACGAGCCAAAAGGGATTCGAATTCGATACAAGACGCTGGTGCGCCCCTCGCCGTAGATTGTCCTGCCGATATCGACCGGTCTCTAGTAGCAGTCTCAAAACGCCCGGGTGTCATCCCGAGGGAGGCTCGGCGACGGCGGGATTTTGCTCGGCTTTAAGTGAGATAATATTTGTGAATCGGATGGGAAGGCAATCCATAGGCGCACGGCTTTCGTCTGTCGTCGGGACATGAAGCGTACGGCCGCCGCCATTTGGCGGGCAGTACATGCAAGCTGTGCAGCGACCACAAAATATCGCGCAACGAACGCGATACGTTTGACTGCATCCCGCGACACGATCGCCCTGGCGAGCCCCACCGGCGTTTGGTAAAGTTTCCGCCTTTCAATTTGGCGGCTGGCTGCAGCCGCACTTTTCCCGCGTCGGCGCTCGGCCAATCGCAGCCAGACGGCTGCCCCTTTTGGCTCGCACTTCGCCGAACCACCTCGAAACCACACCTACGATTCACATGTTCACGGAAGAACTACCAAAACCGGTTCACGACGAGCTCGACCGCCGTGGCTTGAACGGCGTGCCCATCCTTCTTTGTGCCAGCAGCGAGCTGTCCCTTTCTGGCCGGCCGGAGCGGCATTGGGTTGTGGCCACGCGGGACAATGTTGCCGCGGTCAAGGAAGGCGAGATCGGAGACAAAGAAAGGGAGAATGAGACAGGGCGAGAGGGGGAGACAAGGCGGATCAAACCGCATAACAGAGTCTCCCCTTCTCCCACTCTCACCCTCTGGCACTCTGCCGATCAAAACGAAACAGCTTCGCCCACGGTCGTCGTCCACGTCCCCGTGCGCGATGTCCACGAATTCCGTACGCAAGGCACGATCGGCTCCGGCTTTCTGCAGGCCTACGTCGACGGCTACTGGGTCGACCTGGCCCGCTTTCCAAACACCGAGGCCGATCGCTTCGGCCGGTTGGCGCGCTACCTGGAAGACTTACGCACTGAGGGCAAAGTGCGAGTTGACACTGATGCCGCGCCAAAGATCACGCACTGTCCAAAATGCGGCCTGCGCCTGCCGGTTGCCAATGAATCGTGTCCGCGTTGTATTCCGCGAAAGGCGATCCTCGGCCGGTTGGTGCAAATGCTGTGGCCGTACCGGATGACCGCGTTCATCATGTGCGGGCTGATGCTGGTGGCCGTGGCGGCCGAGCTGACGCCGCCGAAGCTGCAGCAGTATCTCGTTGACCACATCTTGAAGAACGGCCAGGGCACTCCGGATGCCACGCAATTGTTTGGTGCGCTACTGGCGGTTGTTGCCGCGCTGGCGACGGCGAGACTCGCGCTTAGTGCCGTGAACTTCGCCAAGGGCCGGATGGCGACGCGCGTCGGCGTCGCACTCACTTATGACTTCCGTGCCCGCTTGGTGGAAAAGTTGCATTCACTTGGCCTCGAATACTACGACCGCCACCAGGTTGGCAGTATCACCAGCCGCGTCGCGTACGACAGCGAAGTGATTCAAAGCCTGTTGCAGCAAATCACCGGTGGTTTTCTGCTACAGATCGTGCAAGTGACGGCGGTTGGCGTGATGCTTTTCACGCTGAACCCGAAGCTTGCCGTTTACACATTAATCCCCGCCCCGCTTGTGATCGGCGGCAGCTGGTTCTTTTGGAAGCGCGTTCATCCCAAGCATTACCGCTATTGGGATTCCAGCAGCAAGCAGGCCGGGATGCTCACCGGTATGCTCTCGGGCATCCGTGTGGTAAAGGCGTTTGCGCAAGAAAACCGTGAGTACGATCGCTTCAACCGCATCAGCGGCTACTTGCGCGATTGCCGGCTGAAGGTCGATTATTCGACCGTGGCATTCTCGGCAACAATGCAGCTTATCTTCAGCTTGGGAGGGCTGATCGTGTGGTACATCGGCGGGCACGACGTGCTGGCCGGCTCCATGTCGCTCGGCAAGTTGATGGCATTCCTCGCCTACCTGGCCATGTTCTACACGCCGCTCGCCACGCTCTCGCAGTTCACCACGTGGCTGACCAACTTCCTCACCGGCTGCCAGCGCGTGTTCGAACTGTTGGATACGCCGGCGGAAGTGAAGGAGCCGGAGACGCCGGTGGAGCTGCCAGGAATGAGGAACGAGGAGCGAGGTGCGAAAAACGAAATTGCTGTGCCCGCTCCTCGCTCCTCGCTCCTCGCACCTCTCGGCGGCATTCGATTCGACCACGTCACCTTCGGCTACGAGCGCCACCAGCCGGTGCTGCGCGACGTCGATTTCGAAATCCGCGCGGGCGAAACGATTGGCATCGTTGGCCGCAGCGGAAGCGGAAAGACGACGCTCGTGAATTTGTTGTGCCGATTTTACGACACGAGCGAAGGCCGCGTGCTGGTCGATGGCGTCGACGTGCGGCAAGTCGCGTCGCACCAGTTGCGGCAGCATATTGGCGTCGTGCTGCAAGACCCATTTCTTTTCCGAGGTACGATCTGGCAAAACCTCGTTTACGGCATGCCGACGTGCACGCCCGAACAAGCCGTCGCCGCAGCCAAGGCGGCCCAGGCGCATGACTTCATCCTCAACTCGCCGCTCGGCTACGACACATGGCTCGGCGAACGCGGCGCCGGACTTTCCGGCGGCGAACGGCAACGCATGTCGATCGCCCGCGCGATTCTCTACGATCCACCGATCCTGGTACTCGACGAGGCGACGAGCAATGTCGATGCGGAAAGCGAGCAGGCGATTCAGCAAGCGCTTCGTGCGCTGACCAGTGGCCGTACCACAATCGCGATCGCCCACCGGCTTTCAACCCTTCGCGAGTCCGACCGGATTCTGGTCTTCGACCGCGGCCGGCTCATCGAACAAGGCAGCCATGAGTCGCTCATTGCGTTGAATGGCCAATATGCGAATCTGGTTCGATTGCAAGGCGACGCCCGCTCGACGGACGAACTCGCCGCAGCAACAAGCGATGCAAAGTGGTCGAGCGCCCCGCGCTGGCTGAGACCGGGCGACGCCGTGATTCAGCCAACCGATCGCGGCGGGATGGAAGTTCAAGTAGGTCCGCCGAGCCGAGGCGGACCTGATCAGGCCCCGCTCGGGTCGCGGGACCTACATCGCGGCGTCTTCGCCGTGAACTTGTTCCCAGCCACCAATCCCGACGACTACATCAGCCTCCGCGTGTGGAATCGCGATGGGTCCGAACGCGAAATCGGCGTCCTCCGAAATCTCGAACTTTGGCCGATGGAATCGCAAATCCTTGTCCGCGCCGCGCTCGAGCGCCGCTACTGGCTGCAAACCGTCACCGGCGTTGACGACATCGAAATGGAGCTCGGCCATCTCACGCTCGAGGTCCGCACGCTGCACGGCCCGCGACGCTTCACAATGCGCTGGAGCCAGGCCCAGGTTCAGGACTTTGGCGAGAGCGGCAAAATCCTCCTCGACCTCGACGACAACCGCTACCTGGTCCCCGACGTCGAAGCCCTGCCGCCGAAAGAGCAGGAATTGTTTCTGCGCTACGTGTATTGGTGAACGCGGTTTTCGTACGGAAGATCATTCATCCGCCATGATGCTCTTCAGGCGTTCGACTTCTTGCGGCGGCATCGACTTGAGCAGCGGCCGCAATGTTCTATTTCCGTACATCTTGCCGTCGCGCATATACAGCCAGTCCGATATATCGGCCTCCGGAATCTCAACGCGTTGACCCAGCTTTACACTTTTCACTGTGTCCGGATCGTTATTTATAACGCCGGCTATTTTGCCATTAACACGTTGAATATCGATAAGCCAAAAGTGCTCCGTCGCACTCCCATCTTTCATTCTTGCCTTCAACGAGAAGCCTGTTTCTCCATGAACCGGATGTTCGAAGATTTTCCAGAAGCTTGGCAGCGATGCTCTCGCGTTCTCAATCGCAGCATTCATTTCCGGGTCGTCATCGGCAACGGAAATTACCTTGTCCGCTCTTTCCTGCTTGGCACAGGCCGTGAACACGATAAGGCAGAGCACCAGTACGATCAAAAAAATGCGATGAATTGTGTAAATCATTGCGCTTATTCCTTTGCCGCTTCTTTGGCCCACGTGTCGCGGAGAGTGGCGGTGCGATTAAAGACTGGTTTGCCGAGTTTGGAGTCGACCGGGTCGGTGAAGAAGTAGCCGAGGCGTTCGAATTGGAAATGTTGGCCGCTCTTGGCGGCGGCGAGCGACGGTTCGAGCTTGGCGCCAGTGACGATTTCCAGCGAATGCGAGTTGATGTTGTCCAAGAACGTCTTGCCTTCCGATGCTTCGTCTGGGAATTCCGTCTTAAAGAGGTGATCGTACAGCCGGATTTCGGCGCTCACGGCTTGCGAGGCCGAGACCCAGTGGATCGTGCCCTTCACTTTGCGGCCGTCGGGCGCGTTGCCGCCGCGGGTGGCTGGGTCATAGGTGCAGCGCAGCTCCGTGATGTTGCCGGCCTTGTCTTTCACCACCTCCTCGCACGTGATGAAATACGCGTAGCGCAAGCGCACCTCCCGGCCGGGCGCCAGGCGGAAGAACTTTTTGGGCGCGTCTTCCATGAAGTCGTCGGCCTCGATGTACAGCTCGCGCGAGAATGGCACACCGCGCGTGCCCATTTCCGGCTTTTGTGGATGGTTGGCCGCTTCGAGCTGCTCGACCTCGCCTTCTGGATAGTTCGTGAGCACGACCTTTAGCGGCCTCAGTACGGCCATCACGCGAGGCGCTCGCTCGTTGAGATCGTCGCGGATCGCGTCTTCCAGCCAGGCCATGTCGATCGTGCTGTTGAACTTGGCCACGCCGATCCGTTCGCAAAATGCTCGAATAGCCTCGGGCGTGTAACCGCGACGGCGGAGCCCGCGAATGGTCAGCATCCGCGGGTCATCCCAACCCGAAACATGTTTCTCCTGCACCAGCTGCAGCAGCTTCCGCTTGCTCATCACGGTATACGTGAGGTTCAGCCTCGCGAACTCGATCTGCTGTGGGTGGTGAATCCGTAGCTCCTTGCAGAACCAGTCGTACAGCGGCCGGTGGTTTTCGAACTCCAACGTGCAGATCGAATGAGTGATGCCTTCGATCGAATCGCTCTGCCCATGCGTGTAGTCGTAGGATGGGTAAATGCACCAGCGATCGCCCGAACGATGGTGCGATGCATGCTTGATGCGGTACATCACGGGGTCGCGCATGTTGAGATTCGGCGATGCCATGTCGATCTTGGCGCGCAGCGTGCGCTTGCCGTCCGGAAACTCGCCCTTCTCCATCCGCTGGAAGAGGTCGAGATTTTCTTCCACCGGTCGGTTGCGGTACGGGCTGTTCTTGCCCGGCTCGCTGAGCGTGCCGCGATGGGCCCGCATCTCCTCGGCCGACAGGTCGCAAACGTACGCCTTCCCTTCCTTGATGAGCTGAATCGCCCAATCGTATAGCTGTTGGAAGTAATCGGACGCGTAAAAAAGCCGATCCTCCCAATTGCCGCCAAGCCAGCGGACATCGTCGATGATCGAATCGACGTACTCTTGCTCTTCCTTGGTCGGATTGGTGTCGTCGAACCGCAGGTTGAACTTGCCGCCAAACTCCTGCGCCAGACCAAAGTTCAAGCAAATGCTCTTGGCATGCCCGATATGCAAATATCCATTCGGCTCCGGCGGAAACCGCGTATGCACCCGGCCAGCATTCTTCCCGGCAGCGCGGTCCGCATCGATGATCTGCTGGATGAAGTTGCGCGATTCGCTTCGTTCGTCCTGTGACATGACAGCTATTCCTAAACAGCTTTCGACAATTAGAGCTGAATAATGCCCCGCGCCAATAAAGCGCGCCGTAGATCAAGCCGGTGCGACTCATTCATATGGAGCAACCGAACGGTTGTTCGTCCAACCGCGGTGATCCCTGCGATGTGGGCATCGCGAAAGATGAAATGCGATTTCCAGGCTTGCGTGCGGGGATTGTATAGAGCGGTGAGCGTACCCGATTCCGGATCTAATCCCGCCAGATTCGGACCCTTATATAAATTGCAACGACTGCACGACAAACACAAATTTTCCACCTCGTCACCGCCGCCATGTTTCTTGGCAATCACATGTTCGACATGAAACGGCAACTCATCCGACTCTGCCGGCAACAGGCAATACTCACATCGGTTCCCAGCTCGCTGGTGGACGAATTCGCGGACCTCAATGTCCATTTAACTGCCACGACTGTCGTCCAAAAAACGGCGTGCTTTCGATTTGAGAAGCGAAATCATGTCGCCCGCATCAACCAGTGCCTTGTATTCGTCGCGCTCTTCCTCAGTCAACGTACCCTCATCCGATTTGCGACCGAGCTCAATGACGCGCTCTGTGACTTTCGGATCGGGCTTTCGATTAACGATTGCCTCTGCCATCTCTCGACTAAACACGGCGCTAACTGGCTCGAAATAATGATCCAGGATACTTGTGAGAGTTGACATGCGGTAATTATACAACAGCGCCGCGTCCCCATGTCAAAGCCAGATTGTCGAGCAATGATTCTGCCTAAAGAAATTAACTGTAATATTCGGCCTATCGGGGCGTCTTCAATGTCTTCTCGTAGAACTCCCCTAGTTCCTTCCGCAGCCTTTCGAGCGAGGGTTGGTTCGTGTACATCATGTGGCCGCCTTCGTAGTGGTGGTACTCGATGTGCTTCTGCAACTCGGGCGGCAGGCGCATGTGCTCGACGCTGTAACGCACAGTTGCCGGCGGAGTGGCCAGGTCGTAGTAGCCGCTGGCGATGAACAGCTTTAGATAGGGGGTTTCCGACATCGACTGTCGCAGAGTATTCGTGGCGTCGGGAAATTGGGCCGAGTATCGGCCGTAACTCCACGGTTGAACGCGGCCGCTGAGAATCTCGTACACGTGCTCGTCATCGAACTTGAGCTCATTGCGCACGTAGTCGTTGATGGCCGCCGCGAACGGACCGAAAACGGCCGCGGCGCTGGCATCGTATTCCGGATCTTCGCCGGCGCTGTCAGCGTCGGTGCCCGTGTAGCGGCTGTCGTATCGACCGACCGTTTTGCCCTCTTCGCGCAGCAGCTCCTTGGCGAAGCGCCCCATGCTGATCCGCAAGTTTGAACGCAAGACATATTTTTTCGACAGTCCGGTGAACCGGGCCAGCTTCTCCGCGATGCTGTCGCGCTCGCTACCCTCGAGCGACTGGCCCTTCATCATGGCGAGCGTGTATTCGCCTTTGGCGAATTCAGTGGCCTGACGCACGACTTTTTCGAGCGGCATCGCCTGCAGGTCACCCGGCAAGGCCTTGTGATACCAGGCCGACGCCGTGTAACCGGGAAGAAATAAGATGTAAGGCAAGTCGTTGCCGAACTCGAAATCGATCGCCTGGTAGTTGAGCGCCGGCGAGACCATGACGATGCCGTTGAGCGCCAACCTGTAGCGGTCGCGAAGATAACCAGACAATCCGGCCGCCCGCAACCCACCGTAGCTTTCGCCGATCAAGAATTTGGGCGAGCGCCAGCGGCCGTACTTGGTGACATAGTCGTGAATGAACTGGCTAACGCTGGCAATGTCCTCCAGGTAGCCGTGAAATTGATCGCCCTTCTCTCCTTTGGCCGGCCGGCTATAACCGGTACTCACCGGATCGATGAACACCAGGTCCGTCACATCCAAAAGCGACTGCGAGTTATTGACCAGCTCGTATGGCGGCGCCACCGGCTCCGGATCGCCCGGCAACTTCACACGCTGTGGCCCCAACAGACCCAGGTGCAGCCAAACGCTCGATGAGCCTGGCCCGCCATTGAACGCGAACGAAACGGGCCGCTTGCTCATGTCGCCGGCGCCGTCTTTCGTGTAGGCGATAAAGAATACTAGCGCTTTGGGCTTTTCCTCATCGTCCTTCATCACGAGCTTGCCGGCGGTCGCGGTGTACTTGATTTCTTTGCCCTGAATTGTCGCGGAGTGATGAGTGACCGAGACTTTGTCTTTGAGTTCGTCCTTCTTTTCTGAAGAGTCTTTTTTCTCATCAGATTTTTTTTCGCTGCTCGACAGCTTCTTTTCCTCGCCGCGGTCCTTCTTCTCTGCGGTTGGTTCCCGCTTGGTGTCGACGTCCTGCCGTTTTTCGTGGACCTTCCCGTCAGCTTTCTTGTCTTCATCGGAAGCCGACGGTGCGGCTATCACCGCCGAAGGTGCGGTGAGTAGAGATGCACAGAATAGAAGCGCGAGGAAATAGCGGTACATCAGGATGTTTTTCCAAGGAGGTGGCAAGAACGCCATCACATTGAAGGATGGCCGCAGAAGGTCTATAACTCCCAAATTAATTGGGAATCGAGAGTTTGCCAACTAGAAGGCCATTCCGCGTGGTCCAGTATGTCGAACTATTCCAAAGTCGCCAGCAAAAGCCCGCATTCGTCCGCCATTTCACCGTCGGCAGTGCGCTCTACAATCTGCCGTGACGGCTTGTGCGACGCGAAAGTCGGCTTAGGCGCGGCACTTGCATTCGAGGCGAGCCATGCGATCAACGTATGATCGTTCAGTTCGGAATTTGCCGGCAAAGTCGCGGTCACAGGTGACTGAAATGACCGCTCCCCGAAAAACGTGTGGCTATCTGCGGGCGCCGTGAGCGCTAGATCTTGCCTGTTGGCGGCAGCTCGCGCTTGTACGCTGTCCTTTGAAACAATCTCAACTGGAGCAGCGTCGGATTGAGCAAGACCAAAGGTTTGGCCAAAGCGAGTACGCCAGAAGTAGTAGTCAGCAGGCTGGACGCTGCCGTTACCATCGCCATCGGCGCGGAGATCATTCGATAGACCGGCCGTTATGCGCCAGACTAGATAGTCGGCGGCGTCGACGACGTGGTTGAAATTGTAATCACCGGGCAGCGGATTAGGCTGCGACTCGAAGGCGCCAATATCAAGCCGCCCGCCAACGACGCGGGCCCATGGCGTTCCGCGCTGATCGTAAGTCGGGAGACCGGTGGGCGCTGGATCGCCCGCATTGATTGCCGGACTTCCGGGCAACAATGCGTGCGTAAGCGTTGACCCCCCAACGTTTACCAATGGGCCAAGCAAGGGATTGATTGGCGAGCCGCTCGTGCCAATCTGATTGCCACCATTGTTTGAAATGGTGGCACCCGTGTTGACGCCGAAAATTGAATAAGTCGCCGTTACGAAGCCATTGAATTCATCAGCTGTGCTTACGGATTTCAAGTTCCCTGCGATGATCGTATTAGAAGAATTGAATGGACCGCTAGGGTTGTAGCAACCACCCCCTTGTCCCAAGCCATTGTTGTCGGCGTCGGCCTTGTTCGCGGTAATTGTTACGCGACTGCAGGTTGTTGTCGTCGAGTTTAAGTCCAGACCACCACCATAGCCATTCGTGGAGTTGCTGCTGATCGTGCTGTCGCTAAGCGAAAGTACGGCGAAGACCGTTTGGAACATCCCGGGCCCGTATTGCACGGTCGTTCCAAAGCAAGCAATTCCGCCGCCTTGTTCCGCTGTATTTCCATAGACAGTGCTATTGGAAATAGTCAGCCTGACGACACTGGCTTGAATACCGCCGCCGACCCCAGATGTCGAATTATTTGAGATCGTTGTGTTGTTCACAACCACTTCCCCGGCTGCGACTAGAAAAGGCGGGCCGCCGCTGATGGCCCCCGTCGCATATAAACCTCCGCCGCCTGCGCCGAAGTTATTTCGAATCACGCAGTCGCTGATCGTGACGCGTTGCCCTGCGCCTGCATAAGCACTAACTCCTCCGACAGCAGAATTCGAATCGCCCCCGGTGAACGTGAGGCCGGTGACGGTGATTCCGCCGTTGGGCGTGAGATTGTTTCCAGATGCATCGATTGTCAGTAAGCTCGCCCCTGGGCCCGTAATGGTCAAGGAAGTCTTGCTGACCGCAAGCGCACCATGCGTGAGCGTAATCGTAGCCGGACCGCTGCTCGTTAAGGATGCGGCGAAGTTGATTGTGTCGCCAGATGCACAGGCGGCGAGTGAATCGCGAAATGAGATACCGCCTAACGCAACTCCGTCGTTTTCATCGGCCAGCGTGTTGACGGTCCAGGTCGTCGCCAACAATCGACGATCCTCGAGCAATTCGAAGTGCAACGAACGGCACAATTGAGAAAAAAACTGACGCCGATGTGGCATCTATCCCCTCCCGCAAACTTAATGGTCGAACTGACAGTTTACCGACCAACAGGGGAGTTTCAAGACATTTTGTCGCCACAATTCGGGAGACGATACCGACTATAGGCACCGCCGACGACGTTAGTCGCGCGTGTTCCCTGAGTTGGCAACATCACAAGTGCCAGACGACACGCTCGGTCCTGCGAGCGATGCCTCGGCGAACGACTCGTCGCTTTCCCAGATGACGACCTTGGTGGCTGTCACGCCGGTGCCCGTGAGCAGTTTCGGGCACACTTCGCGAAGCAGGTACGTGGCCATATTTTCCGCGGTCGGATTGTACGGCAGCATGTAGTAGCGGCAGGGTTCGACAATGCTGACGGCCGCCAGGCCGTTTTCATCGGCCTGGTTCAGCACGAAGCCGTGGTCCCAATTCTCATCGAGCCAGCCTTTGAAAAGCTTTTTCAGCTCGGCGAAGTCGATCACGCGGCCGATGTCGTCCACCTCATCGCCGGTCACGTAAAAATCTGCCGTGTAGTTGTGGCCGTGAAAGTACTCGCACTTGCCGCCATGCTTATGCAGCCGGTGGCCGGCGCAGAACTTGATGCGGCGCATGATGGTGAGGGACATGGAGGAAATTGGGGATGGGGGATCGGGACTGGGGGCTGGGGAAATGTTGGATACGCATTGCGGTTGGTCTCTAAGCCATTTTGTTGGCAATCAGGCTGTTTGTGAAGCACGAAATAGTTGACGATAGATTGAGAATCGACGATAAGGCATCGCGTTTGCATCAGCATAAATAATCAGCACACTCTGTAAATAATCCAATTTCGGCACCACGCCCGTCCCTATTCCCCAGTCCCAAGCCCCCAGCCCCTCGCTCATGATCGACCTCCTCTTTTTCGAGCAAGTTGGCTGGTTCGGCCTGATCTTATATGCGCTCGGTTTTTTGGCCGCCATCCATGCGATCATGACGGCACGCACCGCGCAGGGCGCTACTGCGTGGGCGCTGTTTCTCATCTTGTTTCCGTACGTCGCGCTTCTCGCCTACGGAGCATTTGGGCGCGGAAAGTTCGCCGGGTACGTGAAGGCTCGCCGCGCTGGCGACTCGCAGATCGACCACATCGCGCGCTCGCTGGAAAAGAAGATGCACCTCTTCCGCGTGCGCGACGAGGACTTCGATCCCAAGTACCGGGCACTCGAAGAGCTGGCCGAGATGCCGTTCACTAGCCACAACGACGCCACGCTTCTGATCAACGGCAGCGCCGCGTTTCCAGCAATGTGGGCCGCGATGGAGAAGGCAAAAGACTACATCATCGTTCAGTTCTACATCATCAACGACGACACACTGGGCCGGCAGCTGAAAGATATTTTGGTGCGAAAGGCGCGCGAAGGCGTGCGCGTGTACGTGCTCTTCGATGAGATCGGCAGCTACCACTTACCGCGCGCCTATCGCCGCGAGCTGGCCCAGGCGGGAGTGATCGTGCTGCCGTTTCGCACGTCGCGTGGAATACGGAACCGCTTCCAGATCAATTTCCGCAATCACCGCAAGATCGTGCTGGTGGATGGTAACGTGGCCTACGTCGGCGGCCTCAACGTGGGTGACGAATACGTCGGTAAGCACCCGGTGTTCGGTCCCTGGCGTGATACGCATGTCGAAGTGCGCGGGCCGGTCGTGCAGGCGATTCAATTCAACTTTCTCGAAGATTGGTACTGGGCCACCGGTGATGTTCCGGAGTTCGATTGGACGCCGCTTCCCGCTCCGGAGCAAAACGAAATTGCTTTGTGTCTGGGCACGGATCCATCGGACATACTTGAGACCTGCGGCCTGTTTTTCATGCACGCGATCAACTCCGCCCGGCAGCGGATTTGGATCGCCAGCCCGTATTTCGTGCCCGATTCGGCGCTCATTTACGCGCTGCAGCTGGCGGCGCTGCGCGGCGTGGATGTCCGCGTGATGTTGCCGCAGATTCCCGACCACATCTTTGTGTACCTGGCCGGCTATTCGTATATCGCCGAAGCGGAGCCCTCCGGCGTGAAGTTCTACCGGTACCAGCCCGGCTTTATGCACCATAAGGTGATCCTGGTCGATGACGACCTGGCATCGGTAGGCACCGCCAACTTCGACAACCGCTCGATCCGCCTCAATTTCGAGCTGACGCTCATCTTTGCCGATCGGTCGTTTGCGGCCGAAGTATGCAAGATGCTGGAGAAAGACTTCCTGGTCTGCCGCCAGGTGGGCGCCGCAGATGTGGCCGACCGCTCGATCTGGTTTCACTTCTCAGTTCGCGTGGCCCGGCTGATGGCGCCGATCTTGTGACACTCTTGTTCCCATGCTCTGCGTGGGAACGAGGGCAACCGCCTAGTAATACCGCAGCGATAATCCCGATCCTGCGAAGAAGTCGTCGGCGCCTTCGTTGAGGCCCACGCCGGCGCGGATATCCCATTGGATGTTGTTGTTGATGAGCACGGTGAAGCCGCCGTTGAAATAATTCTGGGCGGGGTTCGTGTCGGCGCTGATCGGCGAAAGGACGTACCACTCGGTGTAGCTCCTAACACGATCGTTCCATGAGTGGTCCAATGAGAGAGACTGGCTGAATTGAACGTAAGTGTCGTTAGTCGTGTCGTCGACCGCGCCTTCGCAGGCGGTCATGCCGGAGAGCGACCAGTCCTTGGTGAGGTCCCAGCTATAGCAATATTCAACACCTGGCAGAACCTGGTCGGCCGTGAAGGCATCGCCACCCGTGGGAACCGACATCTGTAAAATGATCCCAGTTGTCGGCAAGCAGCATTGCTGTTCGGTAAGCGCCAGTTTGATTCCCAGGCCTAGATCATCGGCGCCGGAGGCCGTTGTGGTCACTCCACCCGCGCGAGTTTCCTGCACTTCATAGTTCCAATCGATGCGAAATTCGAGCCAGTCGGCCCACGCGCCAATTCGCAGCAGCGTCTCGGGAAACGAATGGTTGGTTGTCCGTACGCCATCTTCTTTGTCGGTCGTAAAGGTATAACCGCCTTCGAGCTGGATGACGCCCGCGCCAACCGTCTTGGGCGATTCGGTGAAGTCGGGCCGATCGGTTTCCAGAGGCTCATCGAGCGCAGACTTGTCGTCGTCGGAAGTTTTTCCGCAGTTCCAATGCAACAGCGTTTTGGGCCCGTTGCAATCAGCGCGAGCCGACAACGCGGGCAGCTGGATCACAATTAATAGAAGCGCCAGACCGACGATTCGCTCCAAGGACATACGCTTTGCCGGAAACGGGGGAGAGGATGGGGATTCACCGCCTTGCATCGACGTAACGGGCGGTCGGCTCTGCATCGAACTGCCGAGCAGAGTTTTATCAATAAAGACGGTGCCAACGTTCCAGAAACTTTACCGTTTATGGCGTGTAGGGTGGGCACCGCCCACCGAACTCGTGGTGGGCAGTGCCCACCCTACTTAGTTCAACGACGGATCCGACGGCATGTGTTCGCTGTCGACTTCCGGGGCCATGATTTCCAGACCGATCCGCTGCGTGACAGTCTTCCAGATCGATTCGGGCTCGGCGAACACCTCGTCGAGCGTCGCTGGCGTCGAAAGCCAGCCGCCGGCTTCCATCTCGCCTTCAAGCTGCCCGCTGGCCCAACCGGCGTTGCCGCTGCACAGGCGCAGCGGCACGTCCCCTTTGCGAACAATTACATCTAGCGCGTCGCGATGAACCGATACGAACAGGCCGGGCAGCACTTCGTGTTCGGAAAACGCCTCGAGGGCGTGCAGAGCGACGAGCGGACCCGGCACTGGGCCGCCAACGTAAATCAAATCCTCACGGTCGCACGGGTCATTGCCGATCAGCTGCCAAACGTCGCTCACTGTCTTGTCGGAGGGCCGATTGATCACCACGCCCATCGCCCCTTCCTGATTGTGATGAATCATGAGCACGACCGAGTGAACGAAGTTCGGGTCGCGCAGATACCGCGACGCCACCAGAAAATGCCCGGCGAGAGATTTTTCGGACATGGCCATGCTACCTGATTCGCGGAATGCACAAATTTTAGCAGGCTGTTGCGGGAAAGGAAGGCAATGCGCTGCAACATGGCTGACCGAATTGCCGGCGCAGGGCCCTGATTCGGTCAGGCTATTATTAGATTGCGGTCCAACAAATTGTTAGAATGCGTACCGACACCAGCTTACCGCGCAGCCTCAGCAACAATCAGAAAGGATCTACGTATGCGAAAAGCCATCAATGTTGCTCTGTGGACTTTTGCGACCATGTTGCTGCTTTCCCCTCAGACCACGGTTTCCCAGGACTGGCCGCAGTGGCGGGGGGCGAACCGAGATGCCAAGGCAACCGGCTTCCGGGCGCCGGCGAACTGGCCCAAGGAGCTGACCAAGAAATGGTCGACGAAGGTTGGCAATGGCGTCGCGACGCCGGCGCTCGTCGATGGCAAGCTATACGTTTTTGCCCGCGATGGCGAACAGGAAATGCTGCGTTGTCTCGATGCCGCGACGGGCAACGAAATCTGGAAGCAAGGCTACGAAGAGGATCCGGCCGAGGGCGCCGCCGGCAGCTTCCCTGGGCCGCGAAGCTCGCCGACTGTTGCGCAGGGCAAAGTCATCACGCTCGGCGTGCGCGGAATTCTTAAATGCCGCAACACTTCCGACGGCAAGCAGCTTTGGATGAAAGCCGACTTGGCCAACTCCTGGCCCATGTTTTACACGTCCAGCTCGCCGATCGTTGTCGATGGCCAGTGCATCGCCCAACTCGGCGGCCCGCAGGATGGCGGCATCGTTGCCTACGATCTGGCGACCGGCAATGAAAAATGGCGCTGGATGCAGTCGGGTCCTGCCTATGCGTCGCCCGTGCTCATGACCGTGGGCGGCACGAAAGCGATCGTTGTGCCCTGCGAAGGCGGCCGCAACGATGGCAAGTTAGTCGCGCTTGAAGCCGCGACCGGAAAGCTGCTCTGGCAAATTCCCTATTCAGAAGTTCGCTACATCGCCACAACGCCGATCGTCGATGGCTCGACGCTGATAGTCGCCGGTCCCGGCTCCGGCATGAGCGCGTTCAAATTGAAAATGCAAGACGGCAAGCTTGTTGAAGAAAAGCTGTGGAGCAATCCAGACAACTCCGTCGGCTTCAACACGCCCGTTCTGAAAGATGGCTTCGTGTATGGCCTCTCAGGCGGCGACCAGTTGTTCTGCATCAACTTACAATCTCAGAAAACAGCATGGTCAGCCCCGTTGGCCAAACCCGCAGCGAACGGACAAAAGAGCGCCAGGCAGGACGTGAAACAACACAATTCAGCGCGCGTGCCGGCCACGTATGTGCAGTTCGTTCAGCAGGATCAGCGCGACGGCGCCAACCCACCGCCGCGACAACCTGGTGCCGCGCCAAGCCCAGAAGGACCAGGCCGTTTCGGTCCCGGACGCGGTTTCGGCGGCCAAGGACGCGGAATGGGCGGAATGGGTCGCGGAATGATGGGCGGCAGCCGCGGCTACGGCTCGGTCGTTGATGCCGGATCGGTGCTGATGGCCTTGTCGCCAGCCGGCGAGCTTGTCGTATTCAAACCCTCCGGCGAAGCGTATCACGAGCTGGCCCGCTACAAAGTTGCCGACGGCGGCACATACGCGTATCCCATTCCAAGCGGCAACGGAATCTATGTGAAGGATCAAGATTCCGTCACGTTGTGGACGGTGAAGTAAGAGAATCCATCGTAGGTCAGGATTTATCCTGACATTACGAGTGCGATTGTCAGGCTAAAGCCTGACCTACTTGCTCGCACGCTGCTCGGTAATCTCAATCGCTTTAAGCAAGCCGCGGGCTTTGTTGATCGTTTCTTCGTACTCATGTGCCGGCACGCTATCGGCGACGACTCCGGCGCCGGCTTGCACGTACGCCGTGCCATCTTGCACGACGATCGTCCGCAGCGCGATGCACGTATCCATGTTGCCGGCAAAGTCGATGTAGCCCACGGCGCCCGCATACGGCCCGCGGCGATGCGGTTCCAGCTCGTCGATGATCTCCATCGCCCGCACCTTTGGCGCGCCCGAGACAGTTCCCGCCGGCAGGCACGCCGCCAGCGCGTCGAACGCGTCGAACTTGTCGTTCAATTGGCCCGTGACATTCGACGTGATGTGCATCACGTGACTGTAGCGTTCGATGACCATAACGTCGGAAAGCTCGACCGAACCGTATTGTGCCACGCGGCCGACGTCGTTGCGGCCCAGATCGACTAGCATCGCGTGCTCGGCCCGCTCCTTCGGGTCAGCGAGCAATTCTTCGGCCAGCCGCTGGTCTTCTTCCTCCGTCCGTCCGCGGCGGCGCGTACCAGCAAGCGGTCGCACAGTCACTTTCCCATTCACGACTCGGACCATAATCTCCGGCGAGCTGCCCACCAGTGTGCATTTGGGCGTGCGCAGAAAGAACATGAACGGGCTCGGATTAACCACTCGCAACGTGCGATAGACCTCGAACGCATCGACGGCAAGCGGCACCGCCAGCCGCTGGCTGATGACCACCTGAAAGATATCGCCGGCACGGATGTACTCGTTGCACTTGCGAACGGCGGCCTCGAACTGGGGCTGCGTGAAATTCGAGTCATAGGCAACGTGCGGATCGCCGGCAGTTTCAATATCGACCGGCGCGAGCGAATCGGATGTTGCGGAAAGCTTCTCGACAAACTCGTCTACCCGGCGACACGCATCATCGTACGCCTTCCGCAGCGCTGTCTCGTTCTTATCTGGCTTATTGGATCCGCTGCCAACGTTCGCCAACACGACAACGATGGCGGTCTTCTGCACGTTGTCGAACACGATCATGTGATCGTAGAAGGCGAACGACAGATCGGGAAGCTCTCGATCGTCGGTCGGTGCGTTCGGTAGTCGTTCGACGTATCGCACGGTGTCGTAACCCGCATAGCCGACCGCGCCGCCCGTGAAAGGAGGCAAACCGGGAACTTCGGCAACGCGCACCTGCTGCACGGAATGGCGTAAGACATCGAGCGGATTATCCGAATGAGATTCGACAGCATCGCCCCGTGTCGAACGTCCGGGTTCTCTATTGCTGGGATCGTGCGTAATCGTGGTTTTATTTCCGCACGCATCGAGCGACATAAACGGCTGCGCCGCCAGAAAGCTGTATCGGCCAACCTTTTCGCCGCCGATGACGCTCTCGAACAAGCACGCACAACCGCCATCGTCGATCTTGTGGAACGCGCTCACCGGCGTGAGCACGTCGCTTAGCACGCGGCGATAAACGGGCACATAGTCGGCCCCCTCGGCCAACTTCGAGAACGTCGCAAAATCGGGGAAGTGTGCCATAAGGAAACAATTTGTTTAACCGCCTGGTGTGAGCTTGTCGAACGGCGATGCGGAGGCTTGGCGAAGCGGAGCGCGACCTACGGACCAAAACTCATCCAACGTCGCCGCCATCGTACCACGACCGATTCGCACATCGCGAGTCCACCACGGGACACAAAACACCCCTGCGCACCGCTTCGTCTTGACACTAATGCACCCCTAGATAGAATCCCACTAGCCACGCACAAATCGGCATCGGCGCTAAATTTACGTCGCACTTCGCAAGCATCCATTATGATGCATTAAGTGTGCGGAAAGCGCCGGCCGGTTCGCGCCGCTGCGGGAACAAACCATGAAATGCCAGAAATGCGATAAGCCGGCCACCTTCCATATCACCGACCTGGTGGACGGCAAACCGAACGAGCTTCATCTGTGCGAGGAATGCGCGCACAAGTTTTTGGCGCCGTCGCCGGATGAAGCATCCGAAGTGCTGCCAGCGATGGCGGGTCTCTTGGCGCAGCACCTGGCCGTCGGCGAGACGGCCGAGGAGCTGGCCCGGCTCGATCAGCGATCGTGCCCGGTGTGTGGCGTTACGTTCCTGGAATTCCGCAAGCAAGGCCGGCTGGGTTGCCCGCACGATTACATCGGCTTCGCGGCCGAGCTGGAACCACTGTTGGTCAACATCCACGGCGAGACTCGTCACGTGGGCAAGGTACCGAAGTTCTGCGCGAGCGGCGCCGAGCAGCAAACGCAGTTAATTCGCCTGCGTCGCGAAATGAAGGAAGCGATCGCCGCCGAGGAATACGAGCAGGCCTCCAAGCTCCGTGACGAAATCCGCAATATTGAACAAGCACGCGACAAAAACAAAGAAGAGAATTAACCACAAAGGACACGAAGCGGACGAAGATTTGCAGAGATCCGCAAGACATTTCGATTTTCTTTGAGCCCTTTGTGTCCTTTGTGGTTTGTAAAATGGACTTTTCAAATTTGAACTTACAGGAATTAGCTAAGACCAGCGGCGAATGGCTGCGCGGCTCGGGGCCGGAGTCGGATATTGTTATCTCCAGCCGCATTCGGCTAGCGCGCAATCTTGCCGACTTCCCATTTATCTCCCGCGCGACCGACACCGACCGGGCCGAGATTGGCAAAATCCTTCGCGGCCGCATCGAAAAGCTGCATGAACAAGGCAAGTTTACCGGCCAGCTGATCTACGTCGATGTCAGTGCGCTGGAAGCCGTCGACCGGCAATTTCTCGTTGAACGCCAGCTGATTAGCCGCGAACATGCCGATGCCGAAGGCGCCCGCGCCGTTTTCCTCGATCAGCGCGAGCAGATGAGCGTGATGATCAATGAAGAGGACCACCTGCGGATTCAGGTCCTCAAGAGCGGCCTGGATCTGGGCTCCGCTTGGGAACAAATCAACGAGCTCGATGATCTCATCGAGGCGCACGTCACCTACGCGTATAACGATCGCTTTGGTTATCTCACGGCCTGCCCGACGAACGTCGGCACGGGCCTGCGCGTAAGCGTTATGCTGCATTTGCCGGCGCTTGTGATCACGCGGCAAATCGACAAGGTCTTTCGCAGCTTGCAGAAAATCAACCTGGCCGTGCGCGGCTTGTATGGCGAAGGCTCGCAAGCACAGGGCGACTTTTACCAGGTCAGTAACCAGGTCACTCTCGGCCAAAGCGAGGAGGAGCTAACCAAGAAAGTTGCCGACGTCGTGCCAGTGCTCATAGATTACGAGCGCAAGGCTCGCGACTTTTTGATCCGCGAAAGCCAGGAAACGCTGCACGACCGGGTGAGTCGCGCCTACGGCATCTTGCGCACGGCACAAACAATCAGCTCAGAAGAAACGATGCACTTGCTTTCCAGCCTGCGGATGGGCGTGAACCTGGGCCTGATCCGCGACGTGGCGATCCCCACCGTCAACAAGCTTTTCGTCCACACTCAGCCGGCCCATCTGCAGAAGCTCACCGGCATGGACCTCGACGCCTCAGACCGCAACATCGAGCGCGCCTCCTACCTCCGCCGCCACCTCAGCAGCGACGGATCGAGCTCGGATCATAACTAACGTGGGAGAATAACAAGCGAGCCGCCGGGTTCATCCCGGCGGGATAAACCCGCCGGCTCGCTTTCGTTATTTTCAATCCTCCGCTCTGCTTCCATCACCGCACATGCGGACAATTTTCGGGTCAAACTGGGCGACGATTTCGACAAGATCTTGCTGGGCCGACATTACCTGGCGGATGTCTTTGTACACGCCCGGCACTTCGTCGGAGCCGGCCGCCAGCACGTGAACGCCGCGCTTTTCCAAGTCGTTTCGAACCGCCTGAAATCGGAACGTGTCGTTTGCTTGTCGGCGCGACATGCAGCGGCCGGCTCCATGCGATGCCGAGTTGAAACTCTGCGGGTTGCCGAGGCCGCGGACGACGAATGCCGGATCGGCCATCGTACCGGGAATGACGCCCAACTCGCCCGCACTCGCCGGCGTGGCGCCTTTACGATGCACGATCAACTCCCGGCCCTGATGGCGTTCTTTCCAGGCGAAGTTGTGGTGGTTCTCCACGCCGGCGATGATCTGCGCCCCGAGTAAACGCGATACCAGCCGGTGGATCACTGCATGGTTTGCCGACGCATACTCGCCCATGAGGTTCATCGCCTGCCAATATTCCTGGCCGGCTTCGCTATCCAGTTCGAGCCACGCCAGCCGGCCGAGATCCTTGAAGCGTCGCGGCATTGATGCCTGTGCGATCTGGCTATAGGTGCTGCACACGGCGGCGCCAGCGCCGCGGCTGCCGCTGTGACTGAGTAAGGCGACGTACTCGCCCGCCTCCAGACCAAACTGCTTGTCCGCTTGCGTCAATGTGAGCACGCCAAACTCGACAAAGTGATTGCCCGAGCCGCTCGTGCCAAGCTGTTTCCAAGCCGTATCCTTTCGTTCGCGCGTGATCCGCGTAACGTTCCAATCTTGGTCCATTACCGGATGCGATTGGGCCGGGCGGTGCTCCACACCCACGCCAAACCGCGTGCCGCCGTTAATCGCTTCCTTGTAGCGATTGAAGTCTTTCGTGATTGTTTCAATTGGCTGATCGAGCACCGAGAGTTTCATGCGGCATGCGATATCGACTCCCACGGCGTACGGAATGACGGCATTCTCACATGCCAGCACGCCGCCGATCGGCAACCCGTAACCGACGTGCGCATCCGGCATCAGCGCCGCGCCAACCGCGTTCGGTACCTGGCATGCCACGCGCATTTGCTCGTGCGCCGCCGTGTCGATATCGGTGCCCCAAGTGCGGTAGCTGATCGGCTCGCGCGCCACGGGCATCGACTGAGCCTGAAGTTCGCGGGCCAGTTCGCCCCAGATGGGATCGGCCTCAAAAGTGCGCGGATTCCCCACAACGTCGGCAACGATTTGCCGCGCCCGCTGCCCCTTCATTCCCATTCCCGTCCCCTGCACGGCCGCACGCGACAGGGCCTGGATGGCCGCCTTCGCGCAATCCGGCGGCACGCCGAGTTTTTGAAGCTGTTTGCGGTTCATGGCGACTGGTGCACCGGGAAAAGATCGACATCCGAGGAGATCCGTCAGCCCCCGGCTCTGCCGGGGGTTAGAGCCGCGCCTATCGCTGTTGGTTCGTTCTCATTGCAAACCCCCGGCAGAGCCGGGGGCTGTCAGCATTGCCTCGTGCATGGCGAACCTGCCGCCCGCCCCACGGGTCCTCGTTAAAAACCCGCGAAATCGGCCCAATTATTGTGTAGCCGGCTCCGGGGCTCCGATTATAATGATAGGCGACGGGTTCGTGCTCACGCAGCACGATTTACTAGAGGGCAAGGCTGGCCTGTCTGAGTTTTGGCTTTCGAGGTTGGTCCTGCCAGGTCCAGTAAAGGAAGGAGGTGGTCTTTGTACGACAGTTCTAACAGCCAACGAGGTGGTTTAACCTGAGTTTGGCCGGCGGGTCGCCTCAGGCGACCACCACCTGCTTCTGAGCAGTTTGCCGAATTTGACTTCAGCTGGGTCGAACTAGGCCCTGTTCAAAAAGCAACTAACAGAGCCCGGTTCTCGCGTGGCGGGAACCGGGCCTCTTTTTTTGGCTGTGTCGTTTCACCGTCCTTCTGAGCGCAGCGAAGAATCTAGCCTGAAGTAGCACAGTTCGCTCGGTCCCGAGCCTCCCTCGAGACGACACTGGGTTTTGAAACCTCTTCTGGGTACTCGTTACTAAGTACTACAAACGTCGTCTTTCCGCGGCCCCATCGTTGTTACAGGCGGAACAACCGACACAATCCCGCGACTCCCACTCGACCCTGCAGCGAAGTCGAAAAACGTCGCGGGCCAACTCGGCATTTCCGTTGACCTCACGCCCGGCGAATTCTAAGTTTTTAAGAATACCCCGAGAAAACGCCGGGTTTGGCCGCAAATTCAAATCGGCCGAACTCGTGCCGCGCAAATCGACCATTCCGACTATTGGCGGATAGACTTTGAAATAGACCGATGATGTTCCTTCTCCCTGCCGCCGTTGGTACGTTCCTGCTGGTGAATCTGTTATGCGCCTGCGTCGCGCTGGGTGTCGGCTTCGCCGCTGGTGTTTGGTTCTTCGGCGCAAAGATGGCCAAGCCGGCGCCGCAGCCGGCGAAGAAGCCGGCCAAAGAGAAAGAGAAAGGCGACACCAAGCATACGGCCGAGCGCGCCGCGATGGCTGCCAGCCGCGTGGCCGATTTGGCCAAGAATGTTGCCAGCGACGTCGGCGACCATGCCGCGAAAATGAAGGCGATCTCGGCCGACTTGGCCGGCATCGACCGCGAATCGGCCGAAGCGAATCCGGCCGTATTCGCCGCGATGGACCAAATGCTGGCGGCCAACAACGAGCTTCAACAGCGGCTCGAGCAAGCCGAAAAGCAACTGGCCACGCAGGCAGCCGAAATCAAAGCGCATGAATCTGAGGCGCGCACCGATTCGCTCACCGGACTTTTGAACCGACGCGCGTTCGACGATGAACTCAAGCGACGTTTGAGCGAATTCCAGCGTAAGAACAATCCGTGCACGCTCGTGCTTTTGGACATCGACTTCTTCAAGAAGTTTAACGATACGCACGGTCACCAGGTGGGCGACGAAGTTTTGCGAAGCGTGGCCAAGGTGCTCGCCGCTCAATCGCGCGGCGAGGACGTTCCCTGCCGATACGGCGGCGAAGAATTTGGCGTCATCTTGCCGGGCACCGACGCGGCCAAGGCGTGCAAAGTCGCCGAACGAATCCGAGCCGCGATCGAGGAATCGACCACCCTCTGTGACGGCAAGAAGCTCAAAGTAACTTGCAGCTTGGGTGTGTCGCAGCTGCTGGCGAACGACGATATTCCGAAACTAATTCGCCGCGCCGACGATGCCCTGTATACCTCGAAGAAGGCCGGCAGAAACTGCGGCCACTTGCACACCGGCACCGAACAAGTTCCTATCACTGCCGCCGAGGCAGCACCCGTGCCACCGCCGCCGCCTGCACCACCCGCGGCAAGCGCGCCGGAGCAGACGAACGATTCCAACGCGCCATCGTTCATTCAATTGCTCAAACGGCGCGTTACGGAAAGCCACCGATTCGGTGTGCCGTTGTCGATCTTGTATTTGAAGATCGAGGAATATGAAATCATCAGCCGCAAGTACGGCAGCCCGATCGCGCGGCAAATGGTCGACAAGGCCGCGCCGGCTTTGGAAAAGATACTCCGCGAGATGGATGTTCTGGCCAGGCTCGAGAACGGCGAGTTCGTCGTGATGTTACCCGGCAGCACTCAATCCGAAACGGGCCAGGTCGCTAAGCGAATGCACTCGGCCACTGCCAATTGCATTTTGCCGCTGGTCGATCGCGAGCTGCAGGTCCGATTTCGACATTCGATTTCCGAGCTCAAAGCGGCCGAAACCGCCCAGGAGCTGTTGGCCCGCGCCCGACAGGGCGTTCAGGCTTCCTCATCACGGCCCACAAACGCGTAAGTTCTTGCAGAAGTGCTGGCGCCACCTTGCGCCGCCGAATTATCCGCGACTAGCACCGGCTTTTTGCCCAATGGTATGATTCGAGCATCGACGGTTGCTGCGCAACTTATCCGCGCGCTCGGTGCTTTATGCCTAAAACCGAAACAACTCCGGCTCGGCGCTCGCGGCGATGGTTGCCCTTACCGCGATTCCAGTTCAGCCTGGCATGGCTGATGATCACGATCACGGCAGTGGCAATATTACTGGGCGTGACCCAGGCGTTCGGCGGCTTTGTTTCCGCTGTGTTATTTGCGTCAATATGTTGCATCCTGCCGACGCCGCTACTGATCTGCGCCATTTTCGCCCGCGGTGACGTCCAGGCGTTTTCGATTGGCGCGCTGGTGCCTTGGTTTACCATTATCGCTTGGATGCCAGGCCGATCGGCATTTTCGATTGCATTGTGGCTGCTCTTTTTGCCGGCGATTTGTGGCTCGATTGCGACCTTTACGCGTCGCTGGGTTCAGCGATTTGGTGGCCGCTAAGGCCTCGCACCCAACGCTAAAAGCCGGTCTGCAAACTACCCATCTTCGCGCCGTTTTGATACGATTTCGGCTCTGCGATTTTCGTAAGATTTACCCCTTGTCGGGTAACCACAGAGTCGTAAAATCTAACTTGCCCGCGTTTGACAGGTCCACTTGGGACCGTTATATTTTGCGATTCCGCCGAAGGGACTTGTATGTCCATCGGTGGACCGCCACTGCAAAGTGGCCAGAGGCTGGTAAGGCACCTCAATTCCAGGAGGGACGCGATGCCTTGTCGGCCTCTGTCCATTGGCACAGTAGGTCTCGCTCGCCAAGCGAGACCTTCCGCACCAAACAGGTCCTTCCGGGCAGGAAGGACCTACTGACAGAGCCCGGGAGAATGTGCCCGGGTAGGCGATCTTTGACAATTGGTTTGAAAGCAAGAGTGGCATTTTGCTAAGCAATGCATATAGCCGACCCATCCTGGGTCGGTGTGTGATATTGCTTAGCCAAGACTCTTTTTTGTCCTTAGATTTGTTTGAATCGAGCGTTACAAGTCCAAGCCGATCGACGGCTTGGACAAAACGTAGCCGTGAGTCGGTATGCAAACGACTCACCGAGCATTTGTTCAATGTTCAAGTTAGCGGCGGGGCTTGCCCCGCGCGTTCACGAGAGCGTTCGATAAATGTGGCCAAGCTACTAAGGGCGTATGGGGGATGTCTTGGCATCAGGAGGCGATGAAGGGCGTGGAAGTCTGCGAAAAGCTCGGGGGAGTTGACAAACAAGTGATGATCCCGAGATTCCCGAATCAGCTCCTAGTGAATCCATAGCTAGGAGTGGCCAACGTGGGGAACTGAAACATCTAAGTACCCACTGGAAAAGAAAGAAAAATCGATTGCGTTAGTAGTGGCGAGCGAAAGCGCAACAGCCCAAACCGCGGAGGTCTCCTCTGCGGGGTTGTAGGGCCTTTCACATGAGAGTTACCAAATTGCCGGTTAGCAGAAGCTTTTGGAAAGTTGCACCATAGAGGGTGACAGTCCCGTATGCGACAGCCGACAGTCTCTCGAGAGGTACCTGAGTAAATCGGGCCACGTGGAATCCCGATTGAATCCGCGGGGACCATCCCGCAAGGCTAAATACTCCCTGATGACCGATAGTGAACTCAGTATGTCGATTGAAAGATGAGAAGAACCCCTGCTAGGGGAGGAATGTGAACCTGAAACCATACGCTTACAAGCGGTCGGAGCACTATGGCTCTTCGGAGCAATGTGTGACGGCGTGCCTTTTGCATAATGATCCGGCGAGTTACCGTCTGCGGCTTGGTTAAGGGCCTCCGGCCCGAAGCCTTAGGGAAACCGAGTCTGAATAGGGCGACTATTGGTCGTTGGCGGTAGACGCGAAACCACGTGATCTACCCATGAGCAGGTTGAAGCGCGGGTTATACTGCGTGGAGGACCGAACCCACTTGGGTTGAAAACCGAGGGGATGACTTGTGGGGAGGAGTGAAAGTCTAATCAAACGTGGAGATAGCTCGTTCTCTCCGAAATAGCTTTAGGGCTAGCCTTGAGCCACTACGCATTAGGGGTAGAGAGACTGAATTGGTTTGAGGACCCTCACCGGTTACTCTGCCGAACCAAACTCCGAATACTAATGCGACTATCTCAGGAGTCAGTCCGCGAGGGATAAGCTTCGCGGTCGAGAGGGAAACAACCCAGACTATCTGCTAAGGTCCCGAAGAAATACTTAGTCACTAAGGAAGTTGATTTGCTGTGACAACCAGGATGTTGGCTTAGAAGCAGCCACCATTTAAAAAGTGCGTAACAGCTTACTGGTCGAGCAGATCTGCGCCGATAATGAACGGGAGTAAGTATTTCACCGAAGCAATAGATGTATGAAGCCTTCGGGCAACATACGTGGTAGGAGAGCGCACCAGGTCAGATACAAGCCGTACCGAAAGGAGCGGTGGTGGGGCCTGGTGGTGATTATGCCGGAATGAGTAACGATAAGACAGGTGAGAATCCTGTCCGCCGAAAGCCTAAGGTTTCCTGGGGAAGGTAAATCCGCCCAGGGTTAGCCGGTGCCTTAGTCGAGGCCGAAAGGCGTAGACGATGGACAGCAGGTCAACATTCCTGCGCCAGCTAAGTGAACCGATGGAGTGACAACGTCCGGAAGGTGAGCGGTACGAATAGAAATGTCCGTGGATCCTCGCAAGGTGTGGGAGTGGCAAATCCGCCCACATGAAACCAAGCGGGGGGACCGAGTGCGTTTATGTTCACGAAGTCATTGGAAGGACGTTCGAGAAAAACTTCGTAGGGTTAAAGCTTAGTTGACCGTACTAAAACTGACACAGGTAGGCGAGACGAGCAGTCTAAGGCGCTCGGGAGAATAGTGGTTAAGGAACTCTGCAAAATGACCCCGTAAGTTCGCGATAAGGGGTGCCAGGGGTGGTTCTACGCTGCCCTTGGCCACAGTAAATCGGCTTCTGCGACTGTTTATCAAAAACACAGGTCTCTGCTAACACGCAAGTGGATGTATAGAGGCTGACGCCTGCCCGGTGTCGGTAGGTTAAGGTAGAGGGTTAGCCGCAAGGCGAAGCTCACGACCGAAGCCCCGATAAACGGCGGCCGTAACTATGACGGTCCTAAGGTAGTTCTTAACACTGCCCTTTCGTTGGGTAACCAACGTTCAATGCACTCGGCTAAATGCTGGAACATCTGAGTATCCATCGGTACTCGCGCTCTGAACCGCTTGCGGTTTAGCTCGCAGTTATAATTCGTGTGGTGCAGATTATCAGCAGGAAAGACCGAATCCGCGGCTGCAACCGGCTGCCTTCGACTTGTCGAAGTCAGCGAGGGTGCATTCCACCGATCCGGAATCCTCAGAGACTATACGCCGAGCTCCATTTTCAACAAATGGATGAAGATATAGTCCGAGCTGCATGGCGACATGCAGAGGCCAGCAGAAATGACTGGTCCTTCTTTCAAGTTTCTGGCTAAGAGCTAACAGCTAATAGCTAACAGCTTGTTACGAAGTAACACAACTGAGCGAAGCTCCTTGTCGGGTAAGTTCCGACCTGCATGAAAGGCGCAACGACAGAAGCACTGTCTCAACCACTAACCCGGTGAAATTGTAGTCGTGGTGAAGATGCCACGTTCCCGCAGCTAGACGGAAAGACCCCGTGAACCTTCACTGTAGGCTGATATTGGGCTGTGGTATGGACCTTTCCAGCACAGTGGGATCCGAAGCTTGGAATTCACGTGACTTGAAGTCGCGG
>JADMIO012500360.1_pt1 | contig 47503 bp, 96 predicted proteins | sample 8958161 | NCBI WGS metagenome assembly JADMIO01 (sample SAMN16585339, study PRJNA669376) | soil metagenome | isolation source: Crop rotation soil | place: USA: Cullars Rotation, Alabama | collected 2011
GACTTCAAGTCACGTGAATTCCAAGCTTCGGATCCCACTGTGCTGGAAAGATCTTGTGGTTCCCGTCGACCTCTTTCAGAACGAGATAACCGTCCTTGAATTCTCGGCCGACCACCTCGATCACGGAGTGGTCGTCGACCATCAGATCGCCGACTCGTACGGCCTTCGCCGAGACCGTTTTGGTCTTCAGGAGGTAGGCGAGGTCACGAGCGCGATTCGAATTGATCCCGAGCGTCATCGCCCACCCAGCTTCTGGAGGCGGGTCACGATGTCCTCGCGATCGCGACTCGGCATCGACATCAGCTCCTCCACGATCTCGTCCTTGCGTCGAGTCCGATGCTGTGGTGACGCGGTACGCCATTCGGCTGTGTGGTACGAAAGCATCTCGCTCTGGAGCGCGGCGTACTCCTCGCCGACCGGATCACGTGGGGTCAGAACTTCGGAGAGCACGCGGTCGTAGGGGAGCTTCTCCCCGTAGATGATGAGGCAGTTCTCTCGGCTCGGCATGTATTCGAGGAGCTTCCGGCCCATGAACAGCTTGAAGAGAGCGCGGTCTCCGCAGGCTGAGCCGTCGGTGTTCTTGCCGATGTAGACGATGATCGGCGCTGCATCGAGCATGCGAATGAGGCCCGGATTCGGTGCGTTGATCGGCCATGAGACGAACGCCACGTCACCGTCTTCCGGGAACCGCTCGAACTCGTCGAAGCGTCGCTGCATCGTACGCACGCCGCGGCGGCGGAGCCGCAAGGGTTCCTTGTCGACGGCCACGACGCCATCAGCGCCCATGTCGATCAACTCCGAAGCCATCGTCAGATCGGGGCCACAGCCGAGATCGTAGACGGTGAGGTGCACCACGTACGGTGCGAGCACCACGGATTGCTCGTGGCTCAGGCGCGAGCGCATCACAGCCCCCGCACGAAGCGACGCGAATAGCGCTTCTGAATGTTGAGGATCTTGTTCACGTAGAAGACCGCCCGGGTGCCGGAGCGCGCACGGAATTTTTCGCCATTACCCGAGACGACGTACACGCTCGGCCATTCACGGTAGATGGTGATCCCGTGAAACTTCGCGGTAGCGCCGACCTCGATGTTCATCCGGTCGAAATCCTGGCAGGTGAAGTCCGACATCACTCGTCTCCGCCGTCGAAGCCATCGTACCCACCGTAGCCGTACCCACCGTAGCCGTACTTGTCCATGACACCGGGCTTCGGCTTGACGTTGTGGCTGCGGAGAAATTCTCCACGGATGTAGCTTGTCTCATCGTGCCGCTCGGCGCGCCGCCCACTCACGGAGGACAGGGCCTCCATGACGGTTCCGAACGCTTCCGCCTTGTTCTCAAAGTATCGGCCGCCGTGATCACTGAGCAGCGCCTTGCTCCAGACGAAGTTGTTCTGCTCGAATTTTCCGAGCGTGAGCAGGAAGTCTGTTGCGGAGAGCACTGGGATGTCGGCGACCATCTTGACGAACTCGGTGCCGGCCTCGGCACTCACGTTCCGCACGATCGCCTGGAAGATGCGCTCCAGACTCTTCGAGTTGAGGTCGGAGGACGTGGCTCCGCGCCCGCTGTAGAACCCGGGCCGTGCGGACATTCCGCACCCACCCTTGAGAGACGATTCGGTCAGGACTCGGTCGAGGAATTGGCTGAACATGGGACCTCAGAAGGGGATTTCGTCGTCGTTGTCGGCGCCCGGAATGAGCGCCGCAGGGAGTGCCGGGACAGTGGGGGTCGTCGCGGCCGGGGCCTCAGGCTCTTCGCGCTCAGGGACAAGCTCATCGACGAGAACGTGCTGAAGGCGAAGGCTGAGACCTTCAAGTTCGCGCATGAATTCGTCGGCCTTCTCCCAGGTGAGAGCCCGAGCGTAATCGCCCTCACTCATGCCGTTCTCGGCAGCAGCGAGACCGAAATCGTACCCGTCCTCCTCACCCTTCGGCGGTCGACGAAGTCCACTCACCCAGCGATCTGCGAGCACGCCGGCCGCCGCAGAAAGTCGGTCGTGGAATGCAAGCTCGACCGAGATCCGACCACTTCCTGCGCAATGGTAGCAGGGGTCGGTTACCGGGCGACCATCCTCCTCGTACGATTCTTCGCCTTCGCCGCCGCAGCGACCACAGACGACCGTATCTTCGACGACTTCGACTGCTTCACCCATCGGGCACACCTTCCTTCGCAGAAGGTACAGCCCGAGAGGCTTCGGAATCAACCGACCCTCAATTTCCGTAACTACGCGATTCTAATCGTGCTTCTGTTGCGCTCGAAGTGCTGGACGAAATGCTCCTCCCACTGCCCGGCGAGCTTCTCGGCCCAAGCACTCAGCTCGCTGCTCGAACGGCCCGCGCCGGAGACGAACTGGATCGGCTCATCCGTCTCCCGCTCGACGATGGCGAGGCGCCCGAGAACCATCGCGATCCTCACGAAGTCGTACTTCGCACCGTTCACGGGGGCATCAACGCTCTTGAGCGGCTTGTCCGGCGTGGTGTGCCGCCGGGCCTCGGCCTCGTCGTCGTCCATGGGCGGATCCTCGAAGTCGCTGTCGTAGTAGGCGTCCGGGGTGTACATCGACCTCCTTCTCTGAGAGAAGGATCACCGCGGCCGTACACCGGATCGCGTGCTAGGTTGAGGCGTCGTGAGCTTCCGAGCCAAAAGACTGCGGGAGGAGGGTTGGACTCAAGTGAGCCCGCGGATGTGGCGTGCCCCCTGGCTCGACCAGCCGTTCGATATCCTCTCGGCAGAGCACCTCCAAGACCTCGTCGACGCGGGCGCCGTGCGTGTCACGTGCGCGTCGTGTCGATGGCCCGTCGCTGAGCTTCTTCGCACAGCGGCGAGCGGTCAGAGGGTCGTGCGGTGCTACGGCTGTGGCACGAACGCTATTGCTCCGAAGTCCTAGCGGATGGCGTCGAGATCGCCGAACCGCCGACCCTTCTCGATGAGGCGGAACGAGACAAGCTCATCCTCGTGTTGCACGTGATACCCATGATGCTCGGTCCAGATGAGCACCCACTCGCCGTAGCGCTTCGCGAGTGCGTTGTCGTAGATCTGAACCGAGTCGCGCGTGACGAGGAAGACCGAGCCCGTGAAGTCGCCGGCCTGGAGCGTCGCTCCGATCTCGCAGAGCTTCGCGTTCGCCTCGCGGACGGAGTGCGTGAGGTTCATGGCAGTTCGTCTTCCTCTTCTGAGAATACCCGGTGCCGCTTGGCGACGCGGAGCGCCTGCGTAACCGCCTCGTTCATTCCGTCGAGCGCTCGCCTGAAGTTGTCGGCGTTCTGCTCTTCGCCTCGGATCTCAGCCTTGTAGAGCTTCAGGCACACGATGTTCAGATCGTCTTGCGCATCGAGAAGCGCGCCGCGCAGTTCGTCGACGGACAGGTCACCGATCTTTCGCGGGGCGCCCTTGTACCAGATATAGTACCGCAGGTCTCGTTCGGAACACTCGCCGTCCCGATCGGAGTAGTCCTTGGGATCACGCGGGTAGAGCACGACCTAACCGCCGGCCATCTGCGGAACGAGGAGCACGCTCGTAAACACCGCGCCACCCGCGCTCGGGTCGAAATCGTCCATCGGCTCGCCAGGCTCGCCGTCCTTGCGGAGCAAGTACGCCTTGTACCCGCGCTTCACGTAGAGATCGAAGACCTCTTTGGCGGCTTGCACGTCCTTCCAGTTCTTTTTGTTCCAGTAGTGCTTGGTGTCGCCGGGAGCGCCCATGATCTCGATCGCCCCGTCCTTGCCTTCGCGTCGCTTGTCCGTGCTCATCGCGTCTCTCCTCGTGCCTGTCGAGCAAGGGCCAAGCGCTCGTCGGCCCATCGTTGGGGGTTGTGCGCATCTTCCGCGGTGATCGGAACATCGCCCCACGCGTCATCGGAAGTCCTGCGACGGGCGCGTCGCTGCCGCCGTAGTTCGGCCTTCGTCTTCCGCGGCACGATCTCTTGTGCTGCGATCTTGAAGAAGTGCTTGATGTCGGATTCGAGCATGACCTTCTGGGCGAGCATCAGGTCGTAGACGGGGATCCGCTCGGCGGCCGGGACGACACAGTAGAGCACGCGCTTCTCCCCCGCGATCATGAGGAAGACGTTGCGGCATGAACCCTCTTCGACTCGGTAGGTCTTGCCGTTCTGACCGACGAGGTTGAAGCCGCGCGATGCACGGAGGTCGGCCCGCTGTTCCTTCGTCAGGTGACGATGGAGGAGTGCCTTGGCCCGCTGATCCGCCTGCTTCGTGATCCGCTTCGCCGTAGACTCTCCACGATTGTTGAGCCCCAGCTCAATCCGGCGCATGCCCAGGAACATCTCCCGGTATTCGTCGAGTTGATGCGCGAAGTCCGTGAGCGGCAACGACCACGTCTGTTCATGGCCCCCGCATGAACACGTGAACCCCACAGCCCTCTCTGCGGCCCAGCCTTCCGTGTGGAAGGAGCGGCAATGTCGGTGGGCCTCAAGGGCTTCGTTCCAGTCTCGCATCAGGTGACGCCTCGTCCCTTCAAGGGCGGAAAGAATGCGCTGGTCGTACTCGGCAGGGCGAGGATCGACGAACGGCTCCACCCTCTGCTTATACACCAGCGACGTGAACCTGTCCGGTGTAGAAGACAGGAATGATCGACGTCATCGTCAGCAGCCCTGCTGTCTCGTCCGTCGCCGCCGTGCTCCGGGGCAAGTCCGAGGAGGACAAGGCGAAGGAGGCCGAATTCGACCGGATGCTGGCGCGGTGCCGGCGGAAACGGGGAGGGCACGTTCAGCTCCCGCCGCCGAAGACCACCGCGAACGCGAAGCGCTACAAGATGACTCGGCTCTATGCGATCACGACGATCGCGGCCCTTCCGCGGTATGGCGGAACGCGCACCGTGGTGATCTGCGACGACTTCTCAAAGGCGCGACGCATCGTCGAAGAGAACCACGGTGACATCTACGAGACGAGCTACGATCTCGCGGTGATCGAAGCGACGATCGCCAACTGGCTGTATAGGCCGATTCACGAGCAGTATTGGTATCGATGGTACGGCACGAGAGAGAAGGGTGGCTACCAGGCCATCCACGTGCCCCCGGGTTACGAGGGCACGTGCGCGTTCGGCGTGGGGTGATCACTCCTGGTCGTCTTCGTCCTCAAGATCCCGCGGGTCATCGAGGGAGCTGAGCGAGAACTCGAAGCTCTCGTCGGCGCGGATCTGCGCCGGTCGGCGTGCTGAGCCCGTGTCCTTGATCGCCTGATGCTTGTGTGCCTTGCACATCAAGCAGCCGGATCGTGTGCTCTTCGGACCCCTACGTTTGAAATGCGCCATGGTCGTGATCTCCGCTCGCTGGCGGGGAAAGGCCCCCGTGGCAGCGAGTGATGATCGACGACAGGATGGTCTCGAAACGCATCCTAGGACTCTAGCGCGAGGCTCAGTCGTCGTCGAGCAGACGAGCGCGAAGAGACGGCGGGTGAAGATCCGCCTCGTTCAGCTTGACGTTGGTAGCACGGTTACCGTGCCACCGATTGATGACGTGAGCGGGCCGCAGATGCTCTGAGGGGCAGATGATGGTCGCCGTCTTCTCGCCCGTGAAGTTGATCCCCATGGCGATCCGGTACGCCTGCCATTCTGGATGCGTGTCGCAATGCTCGCAGTCGCCGGGCTTGTGGAGCACCCGAGGATCGCAGTGCGGGAACTGTCCAAGGGTTTGGAACGCCTCTTCGGGGGTCATGGCTTCTCCTTGGGTTTCGGGCCGGGCTTGGCATCCGGTACACCGGGCTCGGACTCGTGATGGTACATCTTGGGTTTTTCGACTTTCCACTCGCGCGGCTCAGGCGGGGTCGGGGGCTTCACCAGCTTGATCGGCTTGATGGGCTTCACCGGCTTCAGGGGCGGCGGAATCGGAACGGGCTTGGGTGGGCGGACTGGGGCCGGCGTCTGAGCGCGCGGGATCTCGGGCTTGTGAGGGTGGTGCGGGGGTCGGGGCTTCTTTGGCTTCTCGGGCTTGCCCTTGTCCTCGATATGATCCTTCTCGTCGTCCGGCACCTTTTCGTACGTGTCCGGCCGAGCCTTGAGCGTCTCGGGTAGGATGTAGACCACCCGATCCTTCTTCCGGTTGTACGCGGGCTCTTCCTCTCGCGCGAGGAAGCGGGCGGCTACGCGGTGGGCAAGCTCGTCGGTCACACCTCAGAGAGCTTATCAAAAGCCTCTCGCAGATGAATCACCATGACCTCGTGTTGAGGGTCGCGCATTGGGCTCGGAACACCAAGAAGCTCGGCGCCGTTCTGACGGAGATCGGGACGGATGGCGGCGAATTTCCCGATGTTATCGCCTGGAGCACTTACGGCGAGTCGTGGCTGATCGAGTGCAAGATCTCACGTGCCGACTTCCACCGCGACAAGAAGAAACAGTTTCGGCGCTTCCCTGAACGTGGGCTCGGGACGTATCGGGTCTTCGCCACACCGCCCGGTCTGATCACGGTCAAGGAGCTGCCCCCACGTTGGGGTCTCATTGAGGTTCGCGCTCGAACCGTGAAGGTCAGGCGCCGGCCTGAGCGCCACGAGCTTCCTCCGTTCCTTCACATGCGCGAGAAGCGGCTGTTGGTCTCGGCCATTCGAAGGGCCACAGAAGGTTGGGGCCGCCAGGTTTTCGGCGGGCTCACCCCGAGGGATCCGATGCCCCCGTCTGCGGAGGCTGGAGACGAGTTCGTCTCAGCGATCGACGGGAAGGATCACGAAGACTGACGCAAACCAGCATTCGCGATATTTGCGAGACGTGTTCGGGCCGCGAGCTTCGGCGTCGTGGCTCTTCTGATCCCACTTCGCCGGGCCACTCTTGTGGCCGATGAGTCCCTCTTCGATGAGCCGCTGGAGTGCGGTCGTGATCATGCTCTTCTTCGCCCGGAGCTTGGCTGCCAGGGCTTCGGCCTTGACGTAGCCGCGGGAGTAGCTGTCGCGCGGGCCATCACGGAGCGCGATGATCTCCTTACGCACGGCATCGAGGAGTGCCGCCGGCTTCCAGGCGCGTGTGGATACGCGGAGAGGCGGGGGCTTGACCTCGTACGACCGAACCTTGGGCGTGTACCGTGAGGGCATGAACCCCCGTTACACCGAGGTCAGGTTTCGCTCTCGTAGAGGATGGCTCCGAGCTTCTTGAGGGAATACGAGCGGGAGGACTCGTCGTGGTTGCGGATGGTGCCCGGCCCCTTGTGCTCGTGCTTGTGGGTATCTTCCAGGTCCTTCATCGACGTCTCAAGGGGGATGATGGCGGCGTGCTCAGAGACGAGATGTGCCCACAGCCGAGCGCGAGCGCGTTCATCAGCCTTGAGTGCAGTAAGCTCGTCACGAAGGCGTTTGATCTCGGAGTTCCAGCGACCTCGGCGGCTTCCGTTGAAGCTCTCCGTCGGTGCTTTCGCCGGCATAAGCGGGACGCGGAGCCCAAGGTCCATGCACGCATCCCAGAGCGTATCCTCACGCGCCAGGCGCCCCGCGACGAGGTTGGGCCGCACGACCGCGTACTCGTCGGCCCAGGCTTGGAGTGCGTCGCGATGACGACGGCGCTCCTGCTCTTTCGTGTTGAGCCCCTGCATGAGCATCCGATCGGACTCGCGGAGTCGATCGCGCTCGAACGTCATGTCTTCGAGCAGCCGCCGCAGCTCTTTCAGCTCAGCGACACCGGCTGCATAACCGCGCTGGTGGCCGATGGTGTCCGCCCGCGAGCAGGTCTCGCAGAGGCCCGTCGATGCGATCGGTGCCTGGCAGTTGACGCAGCCGTAGTGCAGTTCATCCGAGGTCTGTGCAGGTATCGGGATGCGCGTCCAGTGCGTGACGTAGTCGGGAAAGCTATCGTCGAGCGGCGTGCCTGCGTACGGCGGTTCATTGATCGGGAAGCGCCACCAGAGCACGGCACCATCGACCTCGTGCCATTCGTCGATCGCGCGAGCCGTCCGGCGAAGGAGGGACTCGGGCTCGTGATCAGGACGTGGGTGGCGAGCCGAGAGCCAGCAGCGTGCTCCGTCGGGAAACATGTAGTCGCACTGCGCTGCAAGCATGCGGATCCTCGGCACTGCCTGCGCGAGCACGGTCGGGAGCGGGCCATCACGGTCGACGTCCGCGGCCATGCGCTCAAGTTCGCTGCTGCGCTCGGCCCTGCCAGAGCCAGACACACCCGCGCAATGCGAGAAGTGCCCGAAGCGGTGCGCGCATGTGCATCGGGTTTGGCCCGAGCTAGGCGCCGCGAGCATGCGGCGAAGCCCTTCGACCGCGACCGCATCGACCTCGGAGTCGGGGAAGTAGGTCTGCCACCACTCGCCGATCACGTCCTGGCTCGGCCTAGGCGACGCTTCATCCCGAGTCTTGGTAGCAACCGAGGGAGTTGCACCCTCCACCTGTCGTGCTTTTGCCTCTCCAGGACCGGCAACTGGCCGGGGTTGCGTCGTGTTGGCGAACGGCTCCAGCGCATGGTGCTGCGCCTGACAGATCGCGATGATATCAGCAGCTCTCTTTTCTTGCTGGTCGGCCGGCAACTTCTCCGCACACATCACTCTGATGGTGCGGAACTTCTCCCGCGCGCCAACGATCGCGCGATGGATCTCACTGTCGACGGCCGTCTCGGTGGGCCGAACGATGTAATGCGTCGCCTGCCCAACGTGAACCGTCCGTCCCTTGTCGTTCGGATCGTCGCACGGTGGCATCACCGCAACGATCTCGGTCTTCGGCTTCGCGGTGCCATCCGCGTCGAGCCGTGCCTTCTCATGGGCGAATGCTGCCGCCGCGCGGTTCGCGGCATCGAGCGCAGCTTCGATCTCTCGTTTCATCCGCGCGATACGAGGGGTGTCTCCGGGATCCTCGTCGAAGACGCCATCGGCGCGCAGCACGTACGCCGCCTCGATGATTGAGGCCTCGGCCTGGTTGGGTTCCCACGTCGTTCGTGTGTTCATCAGGAGACCTGCCGGAGCGAGGGGTTCGACGCGGGTGGCGATGAGGGTCGAGCTGCCACCACTCACGATCACCCCAAAGATCATGCCCTCGGGAAGGTCGATGAGCTTCGCTGCGATGCTCGGCATGTGGAGTTCGAGCACCCGCTTGGCGGAAGCCGTCTCCAAGAGGAACACGGCCGTAGGAATTTGATGCTTGGCTTCGGTCTTGCGCACGTGTGCGTCGAAGTCCGCGCCCGCAAGCTCGGCGGAGACCGACGCGAGGAGGAGTCCTAGTGGGTCACGAGAATCCGCGACGACGGCAACGAAACCCTGTGAAGTCCCCGCCTGTTGGACGAGCGTTCGGACCGCCAACTCGTTTTCGTGCCAGAATCGGAGCCGCTCTTCAGTAGACATGGGGTGGCTACAGCGGCTCCGATGCGAGAGTCAACCGAGTCAGCTCGGGGCGTGCGCCGTCGCTCCGTTCATCGCCTTCGACTTCGTCTTCGTAGCTGCCGTTTTGGAGGCGATGAGGATGTCGCGATCCTTGAGCCGCCACGTCGTCGACCCGAGTTTGGCGATGGCGCCGTGCCCGCGAAGGGACGTGAGGCTTGCGCGGGCGACGTCGGTCGTGACGTCGGCGAGCTTCGCCAGCGGCACGGTGTTGAACCGGCGCTCGAAGCTCTTCGGCGCTGCGATCAGCGCCTCGATGACCTTCTGGAGGTCGGGTGAAGAGGAGAGGTCGGTCGCTGCGATGATGACCGAGGGCTTTTTCGACGGCTTGCGGTAGTCCGGAAGGTCGGCGTTCTTGCCCGTGCGGAGGACGTAGAACCCGCGTCCGTTGAACGGCTTCTTCGGGTCGTTCGCGAACATGTCCTTGTTCGTCGAGAGCACGAGCCCGAGGTAGGACCGCGGGTTGTTGGAGTCGGGCATCTCGCCCTTCGCGTTGAGGCGATCGAGGACGTCTTGGATGGTGACGGTCTCCCCTGGCTTGATGACCGCCGCGACCTTGTCCCGGAGTTTGACACCGTCCGGGGACTTCGCGTGCTTTGTCTTGCCGTGTTTCTTCCCCTTCCCCTTCCCGTTCCCCTTCGCCTTCACCTTGGCGACGGCCCGAGCCGTGACCTGCGCGATCCGACCCTCGGGCTTCGGCTCTTTCGTCGCGCTGCGCATGCCCTTGGAATGGCCCTCGCTGACGACTTCGAGCACGGACTGCACCATGATCGGAAGCCCTTCGGGGCCGACCTTGAAGTGTGCGCACAGCTCGGACGTGAGCTGTTTGAACATGAGAAGTTTGGGGAGAATCGCGGCCTTACGCATGTCATGCCTCCATCTTCGGGATACGGCCGCCGAGGAGGCGGACTTCTTCTTTGAGCGCTTCGACGAACTTCTTGAGCGCGCCGTAGGTCGGCTTCGCCTTCTTCTTCGGGAGCATCGACTCGATGAGCTTCGAGGCGTACTGGTACGTCGGCTCCATCGCGTGCTCGGATCGGAACTTCGTCGTCTGCGTGATGAGGCGCGTTCGGTACTTCGTCGGCTGACGGGCGATGAGGCACACGGCGTTCACGCCGAGCTTCTTGATCTGGGGCTTGCCGAAGATCACGGCGGCGGCCTTGAAGGCTTTGTACCGCGCGATGGTGCAGAACCTCTCGTTCCGGAGGACGTCGTTGAACGTCACCTTCGGATTCGTCTTCCAGCACACCGACGTGCGCTCGAAGTCGAGGAGAACGAACATCGCTTCGATCTCGTACTTGCTGCCGAGAGCCTTGAACTCCCGGTAGGAGTTGGCAAACTGCTTGTACCGCGCGGACTGCGCCCGCGTCGGAGCGGGCACCTCCGTCACGATGGGGTTGGGGACGACGGTGAGGTGACGTTTAGCTGCTGCGGGCATGGGTTTCTTCTTACACCACAGAAGGGAACTCCCATCCACTTTTTGGTGAACGGTTCAGCTTTTCGATCGGTGTAGGGTTAAACGGATGCGTTGCGGCGAATGTCAGGGGACGCTTATCGAGGCCACACGACCGTGGGGTTATCCCGGCTTGGGGGAAGAAGTAGTGGCCGCGCAGACCTGCGAGAAATGCGGGGAGTCGTACCTCTACGGCCCAGACGTTGAGGCTGCCGAGGGGCGCATCGCCATCCGCCTCATGCGGGACAAGCGCCGGGACGGTCGCGCGATCCGGTTCATGACGACCGCGTTCGGCGTGTTCATCGACGAATACGTCCAACGCTTCGACGTGAAGCGCGAGGTCGTCAAAGCGTGGCGCTCCAGCGACGTGCCGCTGACCGAGGAGATCGTGCAGTGGGCCTACTCGATCGTGGAGGCTGGAGGGCTTCCGGACGCGTGCCTCTGCGGAGAGTGCGACTGCTAATCGTCGTCGTCTTGAAGCAGGCGCTGGTAGACGGTGGCCGTCGGGAACCTCAGCGTCTCTCGGCGCTGGCCAACGTCCTCCTCTGTGGGAGGTGGCGCTTCCACAATCGGCGCTGGCTCTGCGAGGCCGAGCCGATCGAAGATATCGTCGTTGACTTCCGCTCGACTTGACGGTCGACTGACCCGAGGCCCCTGAATGTGGTCCATTCGCGCGATATCGCGTCGAGCCCGGTCGTGCTCAAGCGCCGTCAGGCGACGAAGAATGTCGGCTTCCTGCATGAGCAGCACATCGCGCCGTCGTCGCCACGCGAACAGTCCTGTGACCATGACCACGATCGCGAGCGCAAGGGCAAGGCCCAGAGCTACGATAACCGTAATCATGCGCCGTGTTACACCATCTACTTCCCAGTGAGAATCGCGATCGTCTCCTCATCGAGATCGAGTCCGCGTCGCTCCGGCTTCGGGGTGACGGTCGCCTTGAGCTGGGTTCCTGACTTGTAGCGCTTCGGGCCGCCGAGATGTCGCTGCACTTCAGGGTGAGGTTCGATCTTCGCGTCGGTCGCCAGCTTCAGAAGCTGGTCACGCGCCCAGTCGGTCACGCTTTGGCCACATGCTTCCGCTGCCTCCTCGATGAGCTTGCGCTCAGAGGGAAGGATTCGCAGGGAGGGTATCTGAGAAGAGCGAGCAGTCATGGGTCACCATGTTGCCATACTCACACGCAGCCGTGAAGCTCAGAGCTGAGGAACGAAGTGATCAGGCGCTGCCTCAGTCACGAAGACTTCCAGCTCCGTAGGAGCATACGAGAGAGGCACGAGTTTGAGCGTGGCGTACGGGCCGCGCACCCACCGAGCCTCACCGAGACCGACAAGAGTTCTGGCTTCGTCCATCGACCGGCCATCGAGTTCACGGTTGACCACGCCGAACGCAATCTTCGAAAGCATCATGGCTCGTCCTCGTCCTCTAGGAGATGCTGATAGACACTTTTTGGAGGCGGCTCCACGTGAACAGGGGGTGACGGCAGCGTGTGAATATAAGGTCGAGTATCGTTCAGGAGTGTGTCGAGCGCAGGAGACCTCAGGAAGAGACGGATCATCTGTGCGTACTCGAATGGGACTTCGGCGATCCATACGCCGAAGTCGTGGTTGGTGATCATCCACGTGTCTCCGCACGTCGCGCACTGCACGCCAAACGAATCGAGGCCGTGGTCGTAAGCGGATACCAACCAGTGACCGAGGAAGTTCTCCGCGTGACGCCGAACCCCAAGGAAGACTTCGAGGCCGCTCGTCTCCCGGTAGTGGGTCGTTGCCATGTCAGCGCGCGAAGATGCCAGAGCGTCGACGGACCACGTGCCAGCGCAGTTGATCCTTCAGAAGAGGCCACTCGGCGACCACCTGCTCGATGAGAATGTCTGCCGCAGCCGGCGAGGCGAGACGCAAGGCCGTTTCGAGGCGCCCCGTCGTGTGGTAGCCGTTCTGATCACGGGCGACGTACCGGCCGTGAGCGTTCTTCACGATGTAGCGCCCCCGGAGCTGCTGACAGAGGGACATCCGAATGAGGATGGCCTCCATCTTGTCCGTGATGGCGATCGATACTTGAGCGCCACTCAAGTACGAGATGACAAGACGGCTGTTCGTACCGTCAGAGTCCGTCTCGACCTCTTTGATTCCTTCCAATCTCATGTCTTCGCCTCGGGTTTGTTCACGCAGGGACCGGTGGCGTGCACCGCGACAGGGATGGGTTTGAATTCGCGGGCAGGAGCGATGCCGACGCAGGTCGGGCATCCGTGCTCGAAGCAGGCGTAAGCGGAAAGCTCGATGATGTGACAGAGGGCTTCGTGGTGGTCGATCTCTCCGCGAAGAGCCGCACGCGCGACGCTTTCGCAGCTTATCATGTCGATCGCGTACTTCTTCAGGCTCTCTTCGGAGTACGGGCGTTTACCGCCATCGCGCTCCACCGGTTCCTCGGACATGGCGTCCCTCTACACCGCGTGCTAGCTTGCTCCCCGCTATGAGCGTCATTGTCGAGATCAGGGCGGCCGAAGGCGGCCAAGATGCGAAGAACCTCGTGATCGAGCAGTTCTCGGTCTACGCGAAGCGCGCAGCGCGCCACGGCCTTTGACCTCGATGTTGTAGAGCAGCGTCCGGGAGTGCTCGTCTTTCGAGCCCTCGGAGAAGCAGCGGCCCGTTTCTTTGCAGACGAGCCCGGCGGCCATCGGTGGCAGCGAATTCCTCCCGGCGAGAAGCGCGGGAGGGTTCACACGTCCACCGTGACTGTCGCGGTGCTCGCTGAGCCCACACCCATTCAGATCCGCATCGATGAGCGGGACATCGACGTCAAGACCTGCCGATCCACGGGAAGCGGAGGCCAGAGCGTCAACACCACGGACAGTGCCGTGATGATGACGCACATCCCGACAGGGCTGACCGTTCGATGCGAGTCTGAGAAGAGCCAGCAGCAGAACCGGGTGACGGCTCTCGCCCTCCTCCGCGCACGGTTGTGGGAGGCTCAGCGAGACCGAGAGGCCAAGGCTCGGGATGCTACCCGAAAAGCTCAGGTCGGCATCGGCGCTCGTGGGGACAAGCGCCGAACCATCCGCTGCCAGGACGATCAGGTCAACGATCACGTCACGGGGAAGCGTTGGGCGCTCCGAGACTACCTTCGCGGGAACTGGTGATCCCTAGCGAATTGCTGATCGCGCAGACGACGTTCCAGATCCGCCTCGGTGAGTGCAGCTCCCAACCACGCGGCAGACTCGGTCTCGACACGGAGGCCGAGTCTGTCGAACGCCGAGGCGATCGGTGCGCCGGGTACGATCACACATGAGGTTCGAGGGTGCACGTCCATGCGGATGACGAGGACAGCGTTGCGGCTAACCCCCATGGCGTGGGCCTCGTCGTTCGGAATCATGACAGCGAACAGACGAAGTCCGTCTTCACGAGTGAAGTACGAAGTCATCTGAGGCCCCTGGAGGGTCTTGAAGCTCACGCTGCCTCCGGCCCGTTGTCGACGAACGTGTACCCGAGTTTCACGGCCTTCTCTCGGAAGTCTGCGATGAACGCGTTGTAGACTGCTTCCCCTTCGCCGTTGATCGGCCACGAGCGGCCGACGATCTTCTTTGCGAGGAAGGACATGATCTCGCCACGTGTGCACGTATCGCTCGCACTCCACTTCAAGATCTCCGGACCGAGGTACGGGTCATCGAGCACTTCGCGAGCCTGCGCGTCGGTGACGACAATCTCGCACGACTCCTCGATGACGTTGCGAAGCTCTGTGATGGAGGCCGCCGGCCAGATGATGTGCGGCTTCATGAGAGGTTGAACTCGAACTTCATTGCGATGGGGTCACTCACCGGACGAGGTTTGCGGTGGCTCGTCACGGCGATGACCACGCCCTCCAACGAGGTCGTGCGGGCGATCTCGTCGGCGCGATCGTAATCGGGGATGAGCTTCCGCTCCCACCAATCGTCCGACCACAGCTTCGCCGGATCGGCCGTGTACCATTTGCCGCTCTTCTGATTTTCTACGGCCCAGACCTTTTGCATGGAGGGGGACTACACCGGCTGGTGTACGGGCGCGGCGATGCTCGATCGCCTCCTGAACAAAGCGTGCCGACTCCTCTCGGATCGTCTACCGTACCGCGTGATTCCACGCCCGGACGGGGCGCCCTACCTCGTGCGTTACTACCTTTTCGGCGGGCCGCGTGAGGAGACGGATTCGCGGCCGTTCAACGTCTACCTGCACCTGTTCCTCTCTGGCGATGACGAAGAAGAGCTTCACAACCATCCGTGGAAACACTCGATGTCGCTCATCCTCACGGGCGGATACCGGGAAGAGCGGCGCATCGGTGACCAGGTGGTGACCCGCACCCTGCGCCCGGGACGCCTCAATTTCATCGAAGCCGATGACTACCATCGCGTCGATCTCCTGAAGGATCACGCCTGGACCCTGTTCATCGCTGGCAAGTCGACGAAGCGAAGCTGGGGGTTCTGGGATCGGAAGACAGGCCGGGTCGTCCCGTGGCGTCAGCACATCTTCGCTCGCGCCCATCGTCAGGCGGTCGAGGCCTGAAGTTCTTATCGGTCGGTCATGTGGGATGACCGCGAAGGATCAGTCGTACCGTGTCGCCATGCACTATTTGACGGCGAATACAACATGGTACCACCTGACGGATCGTGCGAAGTTCAAGCTTGATCCGAAGTTCGCACCTGCGGACAACGCCGTCGCCATCGAGGACAGGTCGGGTCGGCCTGGGATTTACCTCGGGGCGGACGTTGAGAAGTGGGTCAACGGTTTCGGCTACTGGCGCCCGTTCGTAGTCGAGTTCAAGGTCGATCCGTCCGTGACGAAGGATCCAGGTGTTCACGGAAGGTACGGTGGGGAGATGTTCGTCCCTGCAACCTCCTTCGGCAAACTCACGATCGTGCGTGTCATCCCAATCGATGCGTACGCGCGAGAGCACTACGGAGCCCCAGGGTGGATCGAGAGCACCCTGGAAGTCGAGTTCGATACTGGCCTTCCCATCATGCCGGCAGGTAGGCCCGGTTGGGCCGAAGCCTGGAAGAAGTACAGAGGGTACCACTACCCTGGGCCGGACGTTCGCCAGATGCCGGCGTCTGACGTTGCTCGACTGAAGAAGCAGCTTCGTCAGGCGAAGGGCTAGTCCTGGTGCACGCCGTCAGCGGCCAGCAGCTCCAGCAGGTACGCCTTCACCGTCACGCCGCGTGATGTCGCGCGCTTCTGGATCTGTTCATAGAGCTTGAAGCTGACCTCGATCATCACACGCGATGCCGGCATGAGCGCCGGATTCGGCCGATGCGTCGCGACGTCCTCGGGCGGCGGAGGAGGGGGAAGCACCGTACGCCGTGCGGCTGGCGCCATCGGGGGTGGAGAGAGCGTCACTCGGGCAGGATCCACGAGCTTCTCCAGAAAGGACGGATCCTCGATGAGACTCGTGAAGAGAGCCAACGCTTTCCCTCGGTTTGCCCGCGAAACCCGGTAGAGAGGGACTCCGTCGATCCGGCGCACACCCGTATCGATCATGTGCTCGCCGATCATCTTGCTGAGAATGCGATCGGGCCACTCCTCTTCAGCGCCGAACATGCGATCGCGGCTCGTCCACGCCTGCGTGTCGAGACGGCACAAATGCCGGATCGCTTTGACCGCTATCCCGAGCCGTCGCTGAATCTCTTCGGTCATGGTCGCTTTGGGGGACGAACGGGAGGGAGAGGCTCGGTGCGCTTCTTTCGGGTTCCCGTCCAACCCGGGCACAGATCGCACGGACTCGGATCCTCCAGCTTGACGAAGTAATCGCAGCCTTCGCAGAACGGCCCACGCAGGACCACCGGCGCCAGACCCCAAGTCATGCGCTGCTTCCGACGCTCTTGGTTCTGGCTCCGCTTGTCCATCGTCAGAGTCTAGCTCTTCCCCGGCGGCTTCAAGGGGCGGTTCTTCATCATCTCGTCGTAGGGGTGCGTCGTCATACGTTCGGCAGCCTTGGCCGTTTGCGACTTCACGAGCTTCGTCGAGACCGGTTGGGCGTCGAGTTTCAGCTTCAGGAAGATCTGCTCGACCCATTTGCGTTGCGACGGGCTGAGCTTGACCTGTCCGGAGTCGAGCGCTTCGAGCATCGAACGGAACGCCTTCTCCTCGGGAGAGGTGAGCTTTCCGGATGTCAGAAGCGAGGACAGCACCAGTCGGTCAGAGCGAAATTGCGGCTTCAGATCGGAGGTCATCACGAGCGACCCCTACACCGCAGCAAGCCTCAGAGAGTCCTCTGAGGCTATTTCTTCAGGAAACCTCGTTCCCCTCAGAGGATGCGCCAGCCACCGTCGAATACCGGTTCCGGAGTTCCTCGAAGGTCAGAACCTCTGGGAGGCTCACCCAGAAGTCGTAGATCTCCTTGCCGACGATCTTGATGCACTGAGGATCGTCCAGTTCGAGAACGTGCAGTGTCACGCGCGCACGATCTTGATGACGTGTGATCATCCCGAAGACGACGCCCTCGACAACGAACACGATGTGGAACCCGAGTCCGACGAGCTGGTTCGCGTGCAGACCGTAGTGGTCGAGAAGGCTGTTCCGGTACGAGACCGGCACCTCCATCTTGCGCGTTGGATCGTTCAGAACGGAGACGAAGACGGAGGACTTGGACGCCAGTTTCTTTGCGCGGCGCTCACGCTTGCGATCGAAGGACATCACTCCATCTCCATCATTGCGTTGTAGATCGTCTGCTCCCCAAGCGCCTGTGCCTCCAGGGACTGTTCCGGATCCGGGCCTTTGATGTACCCGGGGATCTTCGCTCCTCCACGCTCCTTCGATCGATCGAAGAAGTGTTCGATCGCCAGGACCTGGATGCACGGAAACTGCCTCTTGTCGTCCGGATCCCCTGACGTGAAGGTGCCGAACCGGTTCGCTGTCTCGCGATGAGAAGCGTTGATGTTCTCTGCCCACGTGATGTAGAAACCGACGACCTTACCCTGCTCTTTGCATCGCCTGGCGAAGAGTTCGAGCTTATCCACGGAATTCGTCGTCGTGACCTGAAACGCGCCCGGCCTCGACATCCGATCCGCAAAACCAGAGATGACGAGATCACCGTCCATACCCCGGTCTCGACCACGTCCGCGTGAGACTCCGCCCATCTCGAAGGCGATCCAGTCCTGGAATTCGCCTTGGGCGTCGTGGGCCGCAAGTGCGCGTGCAGCTTCGATGTCCGCGGGAAATCCGTGTTTCAATCTGAAGGCACCTTCTCCGAACTCCTGGGCGATCCGATTCTGAGCGACTGTGGCGGTAGTCGCCGTCCACTCCATGCCGATCCAATGGCGATTCATGCGCTGAGCCACGACGGCCGTGGTCCCACTCCCCAAAAAAGGGTCGAGAACAAGGTCCCCCTCGTTTGAACTCTGCTCGATGATGCGTTTCAGAAGCGCTTCGGGCTTCTGACCATCGAATTTGAACTTGATCTCTGCGCCCTTCGCGGGAGCGATGTCCGACCAAATGTCCTGGACGCGCACTCCCTTCTCGTCGGCGTAGAGTCGATAGGAGGCTTTGGGATCCCCCTTCTTGTCGAGCTTGATTTCGATCAGCTCTACGCGGAGGAGTTCGTTGAGCTGCTCTGAGTAGGCCCCTTGCAGCGGAGCGCCAACAAGACGTTCGTATTCAGAACGCAACTGCGAAGCGATCTGAAAGTGTCTCCCTTTCCCGATCTTGGAGGGATCGATATTGAAGGGAGTCTCTTTCCCATCAATGACCACCGTGCCTGTCCAGGGCTGGCCGCATGCCCCTGAACGGAGTCCCGGGCCGAATAGATTCTCCAGCTTGTACGAGCGTCCATCACGAGGGTCGACGTAGCTTCCCTTTCCGTTAAAATCGGCCTCGACTTGGTAGTACGTCTGATTCCAGGTGTAGTCGTTCGACTTCGAGTACATCAGGATCGTGTCGTGGATCGGCCCAGGCCGACGTGCATTGTTGTGCGCTGCCGTTCGTGGCCAGATGATCTCGGCCCGAAAGTTCTCCTCGCCGAACAAGAAGTCGAGGACGATTTTCAGATAATGAGCGGCTGTCGGGTCGCAGTGCAGGTACAACGTGCCCGTTGACTTCAGGACCCGCCACATCTCGAAGAGACGTGAGGTCATCATGGTCAGATACGCGAGCGTTGATCCGCCTTTGCCAGACAGTCGGTGAGCTTCACGAAGGCCACGCAAGTACGCAAGCAGTCCCTCGTTCGGCCGGACATCGAGCGGGAGGTAGGCTTGAAACGCATCGAAGTCTTCGCGAGCCTTGTCGTCGAATGTCCAAGTATCGCCGTACGCGACTTCTTGAGCCATGTTGTCTTCGCATGTCAGGTTGAACTCCAACCCGGTGTTGTACGGAGGGTCGAGGTAGATGAGATCGACGCTCAGTTGTACCAACTTGCGAAGGTTGCCGAGGTTATCCCCGAACACCACGTCTCCGAGCTTGTTCACGGAGAGGACTTACACCGGATCAGCGCAGCATCAGATAGCGCGACGCGACGCGAACGGCCGCGGGAACGGCTTCGTATCGCTGCTGAAGCTCCTTCTCGACGATCGCGGACAGTCCGTCTGCGGTCAGAGAGGGGGACTCCAGCAGAGCACCACGAGCGATCTGAACGATGGTCGCGCGTTCCTTCGGGGGGATGCCGAACTTCGTGAAGAGCGCAACCTGATCCACGGGCGGCTTCTTCAGAGCATCCAAGAAGCGGTGCTCGAAGGCATTGTCGTTGGCGTGCGCCAACAGGATCTCCCGTACGCGCCGCTGTCCTTCCTGATTCAAGAACGAGAGGGGCGTCCGCATCGTCCAACCGAGATCCAGAAGGTCGAGAAGGACGTGCGCCTCTGTATCGTTGAGCGAACGGCCGAGCGCGGCGGCGAAGCCGGGCTCCTCGCTCATCATCTCTTTGAGGACGTCGGCGAGACCGAGATCGCGCACAAGCTCGATCGAGCCGCGAGGGTTCGGCCCCCCGAGAATGTCGTCGGTCAAGATCTTCCGGACGGCATCCCAGGGCATCGACTTGAGCTTGGGTGCGTTGCGTCGGATGCTGGCGCGGATCTCGTCCGGGATGTTGAAGTGATACTTGGCGACGAACTTGATCGCTCGGAGCATCCGTGTGGGGTCGTCCGAGAACGTCTTGTTGGGGTCGACCGGTGTGCTGAGGATGCGGTCTTCGAGGTGACCACGACCGAGCCCAGTGAGATCGATGACTTCGGCGCGCTCTGGCCCGTGCTCCAGGTCGAGCAGTCGCCACAAGAGCGTGTTGAAGGTGAACTCACGCCGCGTCAGATCTTCTTGGATGGTGGCGGGCTGGACGTCGCTCGGCTTGTACCCCTTGCCGCTGGCGCCGCCGTACGACTCTTTCCGCGCGTTCGCGATCTCGATCGTCTCCGAGCGCATGTCGAACCCATCGAGGATCCACTCCCCGGCGATGACCAAGATGGCAACGCCGTACTGGTTCGTGGTAAGGCTCGTTCGAACCGGGATCGCGGCCTGAAGTGCTTTCGCGAACCACTCTGAGTCGCGGCCGTTGAGCGCAACCGAGTCGATGACGATGTCGATGTCCTTGATCGGCTGGTCGATGAGGAAGTTGCGGACGGCGCCGCCGACCACGTAGATATGCTCCGCAGCTCCGAGCTTCCGAGCGAGCGCCGAAAGGAATTTCATGAGCGCAATGCTCCGCCCATGCGCCTCGTTCGCGCGACGCGCCTCCAGCTCTGCGAAGCGAAAAGTCATACCTTTGAACCTACACCGGAAGAATATCGGCGTTAGCCCTCGATCATCGTGAACAGTTTCTCCAGCGGGTCGCCCTTCAGGTAGTGGGGCGGGCTGTTCGGTGGGGGATTCCCGGTCATGAGTACGACTCGCGCCCCAGCCGGCGCCCGTTCGCGGAGCGCCCACCCGTTGATACCGGCGACGTCTTGGTCAAGAAGGACCACGTGGAACGTCGGACCAGCGGTCATCTTCTCTTCGCCGTGCTCGACGGTCGGCGCCCACGTGACGTCATGCCCCTTGTTTCTGAGAGCCCGAATCAGGGTCTTGGCCACATACACGTTGTCTTCGACCATCAGGATGTTCATGGCGTTGCCTTCACCCTCTTGAGGAACGCGCGAGCCTCACAGTAGAAGCACTGATGGCGACCATCCCTGCGTATAGGTTGCTCACCACACGGCTCCGACGAGAAGTACGAGCACGTGTTCTCGCAGAGGTTCTCCAGCAAACGAAGCGCGGTCTTCTGCTGATCCGGTGTGAGCGTCATGGGGTTGCCTCGATGAGCGGCTTCAAGGCGTCGTAGATGGCGAGCGCCGTGTCGTCCTCGATCTTGCCGTGGTTGAGTTCGACGCCGAAATCACGGAGCTTGCGGTACGCGGTGTCGACGCGCTGCTGGTACGCGTGCATCTCCAGCGTGAGGATTCGACTGTGGCCGTAGTTGTCCTTGCTGCGGCCGGTCTCTCGGCAATACGGCGTTGGCCGGTGCTCATCGAGGTAGATGTTCTTCGAACCTACCCGACCGATCCGAGCTTTTCGGCTCGGGTGGTTCACGTTCGTGACGATGACCTCATCCCCAGGCTTGACGTTCAGCATGTTCTCACCGTGCGTAGTGAGCGCCGCGCGGACCGACCGCCTCAGACGCGCTCTTCATCGTGAAGATGTTGCCGCGAGCGCCCTTCGCGGGCGTCTTCCAGGACGCGGGCTTGAGGACGTTTCCGTTCGTCATGTCGACGAAGCAGTGTACCGACCGACTGTGGGCGAGGGAAGACGCGCGAACGATTCGCACGTAGCGCCGCCCTGGATCAGCGGTCAAGGTTTCCTTGCAATTCTCGGGGTAACCCTCGGGATAGTTTTCATCGATGATCGCCTGGGCGCCGACGATGAAGGAGGTGAGGGCCGCTTCGAAACCAGAGGGGATTTCCATGACGGGGATACCGTCGGGCTCGAACGAGAATCAACCCCCATGAGGATGATCGTACACGTGGTCCATCCCGAGATCGATGCCGGGGTAGTTGAGGAAGTTGGCTTTCCGAAGAGCGCACATGACCGCGACTTTGGGGTCAGGATTCCAAGCAGTGGTCGCCTGTTCGGAGTTGTCGCGAGGCACTACAGTCGCATACCAGTGGTGTCCCTCACGCCGCACCGCCACGCGAACACGAGCCGGATCAGCTCGGAAGCGGGCGCACAGAGTGCCATCGATGATGACCCCTCTGCTCACTTCAGGACCTCGATGACGTGCTTGGGGTCGACCTCGACCTCGCGAACCTGGCACGAAGCGCACGGCGAGCCGAGACCATCCTCTGCCTCGACGTAGAGCCGGACGGTGGTCGGATCGGTTGGATGATCGCCTCGCACATGGCGAACCACGCCGACGACCTCTCTCGGAGAACCCTCGGCTTTCATCTGAACGCCCGCGAGAGCGACGAGCTTTGCGTCCCACCATTGGGCTCGGATGCGCATGCCTTTGGTGATGTAGACGTCGATCATGTCATTGCTCGGGCAAGGTGTAATCCGATGCGGGGACGATGGAGAACCAGTCCCCCACGAATCCGCGGATGTTCGGCTCGTGGGTCTTCAAGAACGTGTCGATCGCCTGTGTCCAGCCAGAGTCGTGGCACGAGCGCATGACCCATGGGCTCGAACCCTTCTGGTATTCGTGCCCTTCCTTGGGGACCTCTTCTTCGCTCAGCTCATCGTATTCGAGGAGATCCTGAGCGATCACGTTCCACGTCTCGCGCTCGTACACGGAGACGTAGTTCAGGGGTGCGTAGATCAAGAGCTGCCTGCTCCGGTAACCCTCTTCCCCAGGCTGAGGCGAGACCGAGAACTTGATCAGCATCGCTTTGGGTTCTGCGTCGTCGACGCGCAACTGGAACTTGCCGACCGCCTTGAGGAACGTCTCGCGGATGACCGACGTGAGCATCTGGTGGTACGCCATGGTGCCCCTCAGAAGTCGATGTCGTCGGGGCCGGGGGCATCCAGGCACGGCTGCGTAGGCGCTTCGCCCATCCGTGCGCTCAGCCATTCGAGGAACGTTCCCTCGTAGCCCTCTTCGACGTGTCGCTCGTACTCGGCGGTTTCGTCGGCATCGCGCTGGGCTTCGGATCGAGACGGAAGGCTCATGATCGGGCTACTCCTCGCGGACGCGTGAAATCAACTGTTACACCGGAGCAGCGTACAGCGGGATGCCCGCGCTCTTGAGCTTCTTCGCGCAGTCAGAGCCGACCGGGTAGAGCCCGAGGTCGTCCGAGTCGTTGTACTCGGCTTCGGTGATGTACTCGCCGACGTTGGAGAGCATCACGTAAGTCAGCGTGTCGACGGCCTTCTTCCCGCAGACGACGCAGCAGTGCGACGTGTCCAACGGGAACCCGTTGTGTCGCGCCGCGTTCGAGTTTTTCTTGTAGTTCGGGTGGCCGTTCTCGCGGCCGAAGGGAGCGAGGCCGGGCGGACAGGTGAGGGAATAGACTCGGTCGTTCATGGCTCAGTAGTTCTCCGCACGGTAATCGGTCTGGGTGTTGCGGGCACCGCCGCGCGACTTCCGGCGATCCTTCATCACGGTCGTGGTCTTGCCGTAGCGGAGGACCATCGCGACGGCGATCGGGTTCCGCATCTTCGGCGCCTTTTTCTTTGACCGGCTCATGCCGGAGATACCGCGCCACGCCGCACGGAATCAACCGCGAGTCCTCTAATTGGAACGCCTATTTGCCGTGTCCAGGATGCGTTCCAGCAAGCCGCCGCCTCTGCCCCTCCCAGGCGCCGATCTCGACCTCAACGAGGCCGCCCAGCGGCTTTGGCGAGCCCTGCGGCGGATGCCGTGGCTCGTCCGCATCGGCATCGGCTTCCCTGAGCCGTGTCTGCACTTGTACGTCAAACACTTCAGTCCGGAGCAGAAGTTCTACATGCGGAACGGCTGGTCGGGGTTCAAAGTGATCGTGCACATCGAAATCAAAACCCCAGGTTGATTCCGCGATGCTCGGGGAAGTAGCTACCCCCATGAGCACACTGAAAGACGGCACCGTCATCCGTTACGTCGGCGCGCAGAAACCGCGCTTCGCCGGCATGGAGGGCTTCGTGACCAAACTGGAAGGGGAAGGCGCATTCGCGCTCGTGACCGTCCGGTTCTCGCCGTTCGCGGAGAGCGACACCCATGTCGTGTGCGCGCACGAGCTGAGACCTCTCAGCAAGTTCTCGACACCATTCGCGAAGAAGTACCCCACTCCCACATTCGAAAACCTCCCCACGTTCGGTGAAGAATCATGAGCCACAGACTTTCGGTCGAAGATGCAGCATCGTTCGCGTTCGCGCAGATGCAAGGGGCGGATATCAAGGGCGTCCACAAGCTCGCGCTGAATGGCGAGCTGATGGTCGAACGGCACTCCGTGCGGATCGACCCGAGTACCCGCAAGGCGGGCAGCGTCACCCTGTGTGTCGAGCGCTCCTTCCGGGTGAAGGCTTCGCTCGTCGTCTCGTTCCGCCCGGAACCGTCGCCTGAGGGTGACTGTTGGGTTCCCGAGGTTGGCGTCTCGTACGCCGCGGGGAACGCTGGCATCATGACAGCGGTCGCCCAGATCGCCCTTCTCCAGGAACTGACGGCGCTCGGCGCCCGCATCCAAGAGCAACTCGACGAGTACGAAATCCCGATGGTAACAGGAACATGAACACCAAATCCGACCCGAACGACAAACCCGTCCTCTTCGAAAAAGAGGTGGTCATCGCCTGGTTCAAGAAGCGACGACCCGACGTGAACCCTGCGGACATCGAGGCCCTCATCGCGAGCCATCCAGGGTTCTTGCTGATCGCTTCGGGCGCCTACGCCGCCGGTTACGAGGCTGCGATCGCCCGCGACGGCTACATCCCCGGCTTCGATGAGCTTCCGTTCAAAGACGCGAAGCTGTGTCGAGCGTGCGGGACACGCTCGATGGCAGGCAACACCTGCACGACCTGCGGCGTGTCGCGCGTGCCCGCAGACGAGAGACAGAAGGTGCGGGACTTCGAGCGAGGGATCACGGATCCCGACTACTGGAGGAGCGACGGATGACGTCGGAGCGTACCTACGCCCCCTGCGGCAAGTGCTACACAACCACCCGCGAAGACGGTCTCGTCGCTGTCTACCAGGACGAGAAGTGCCAGATGCACTCGGATGAGACCGAGCTGTGTCTCCCCGCCGTCGAGATGGCCGAGGACACCGTCACGTGCTCGTACTGTCACGTGGTGATGAACCGAAGTGACAACTGCCGGCACGACTGCCCCGAGAGTCGCGAGGCAGAGCGACGTACCACGGCGGCCCGCATCATCCTTCCCTCCCTGCGACAGCTCACGGGCAAGCAGTACCCGCATCTCGAAAAAGAGCTGAAGAACCTCTCCGCCGAGGCGCTCCGCGATCTCGGTCGCGTGCTCGCGGACGCGCAGAGTGAAGTCAGTCGAGCGAAGCGAACGGCCATCACCCAACCTTGGAGAAGATCATGATCATGTTTCACACGCCGAACGGCGACGGAACCTTCAAGCGTGAAGCGCTGACGGCGCGCCAAGTCGACCAACGGCTTGCTGCGCGCGTCCCAGCCCCTCGGCGCTACAAGGCCATCATGCACTTCAACAAGCCCGGCGCCGCCAAAGGGACGCCCTGGACAGTGCACTTCCGCGGCGCGTGTTACGTTGTCCGGGAGATCGTCTGCAAGGCGCCGATAGCCTCTGAGTGGAAACCGAACCGGAAGGCGAACCCTCGGGCCTTCTTCACGGCACAGGTCGCGACCGTAACGGTCGATCGCCGAGGCAAGGCAACACTCGCATGACCCAGGTTTACCGGGCTGGTCCGCGTCGCAAGATCGTCGGAACTGGTGTCGACAAGAACGCGCCGAAGGGTGAGCCTCGCTTCGTCCTCAAGCTCTCGTGCGGCCACCTGGTTCGCCGTTATCTCATTCGCGTGCAGAACCAAGGCATGGCGCAGTGTGTGGAGTGTGCTCGATCGAAGGAACAGACATGAGCCCCCAGAAACAAATCATGATGATGATCTCGAAGATGACGCTCGGCGAGATCGCCGACATGATCCTCGACCTGCACCTGGAAGTCCGGCACTTCGAGGCCAAGTGTGAAGCGGCTGAGAAGCTGGCCGGTGATCGTGCTATCCTCGCGTTCGAGCTGGCTCAGACCAGCGACCGCATGAAGTTCGAGCTGATCATGTGCGGCGCGCTTCGAGGCCCACGCGACAAGGACTCGCCGGAAGACAAGGATCCAACGCCATGACACCCAAGGCAAATCTCGTCTGCAAGGAGTGCGGATACACGGCTCGTCGCGAGCTTCTCAACGAGGTCGCGTGCCGGGGTCACCACGAGACGCAGACCGTCCCAGCGCTCTGCCCGAAAGGACACGGCTACCTCGTGCGCGAAGACGGCTTCAAACAATTCACCGGTCGCGATCCCGTCGTCCTGCTCACCAAGTCCCGCTGATCGGTGTAGGGCGCCGGCATGGCGTTCTGGATTCACATCGAAGGTCGCGGCGAAGGGTGTGGGCATGGGGTCGGTTGCAACGAGCAGTTGCTGCCTCTTCGTGCGCGAACGCTCAAAGGAGCGATCGCTGAAATCAAGGAGGAGTACCACTCTCGGATCATCGAGACATGGGAAGGTGCCATCGATTCTCTGACGATCATTGAGGGCAAGGAGACGGCCTTCGACATCGAGCAAGTGCGAGAAGAGCACAAGGCATCGCAGAACACCGCCGAGGCGAAGGCGCTGCTCGCCAAAGAGAAGAAGGAGTATGAGCGACTCCGCAAGAAGTTCGATCCCGTCTCGGCGCGCGAGGTCAAAGGCCCCCACCCCGAGCGGCCGGCGAAGGGGGATTCATCGTGGGACGGCGATTGCGGGTGATCTTCTTCTGAGCCCTCTTGAGGGTGAGAGTGATCTTCCTCGATGTCGATGGGGTTCTGACGAACCTGCCGTTTCTCACGCGGCGTCCCCCATTTCATATTCGGGACGTTGACCCGAAGAACGTGGCAGCCTTGAACGAGCTGGTCGCATGGACCGGCGCGAAGCTCGTCATCAGCTCATCGTGGCGCGTGCAGCACACGCTACCCGACCTTCGGAAGATCCTGCTCGACCAAGGGGTCGAAGCGGACATCGTGGGCCGCACGCCGGAGATGCCTGACGCCAATCGAGGGGATGAGATCCAGTGCTGGCTTGAGGCGACTCGTTACCCGATCGAGAGCTTCGTCATCCTGGATGATGATTCGGACATGGGGTCGCTCAAGCCGTACCTGATCCGAACATCGTTCTCGAACGGCCTGACGAGCGAAGACGTGCGGAGAGCAGCGCGCATCCTTCTGGTGTAGAGAAGCCCATGACCACGGCGGCGGATCTACTTCATCGCAGCCTCCGCGAGACGTCGCGCGAATCGCTTCTCGACCTCCATGAGATGACGCGCGTTGCGTTCCGCGATCGGTGGGCTGCGATGCGCTTCGGCCGTGCGTACGGCATGAGCTGGCGGCGAGCGTGGATCGACTCCCTGGACAGCTACCCGCTCGGCTTGTCGTCGAACACGGAGATCGACCGAGGCACACCGCTTCGCCCGGCGCGAACGGCCCTTCCCATGCTTGTCTCGCAGGGGCTGTATCCCTACGTGGTGTAACAGAGATGGGACTCCTCTCGTGGGCGAAGGGGCTGTGGTGGTTCGTATCCGAAGGACAATTCGGTGAACTTGAAAACGCAGTTGATCCTGACAATCCCATCCCGGTACCTTCCTCGATGACGCCTATCGATCCGCACTACCTCGAACAGGAGCAGGCCCTCCGAGAGCTTCTCCTTCGCCTCACCGTTCTTCTGCGGGAGACGCGAACGCCAAACCCTCGTGGCACGCGGTCGGAATTCTACCAGACCTGCACGGCGATGTTCGCCGACGAGCTTAGGAAGACGTCGCATCCAGCTCTGAAACACGACGAGTACCTTCCGTTCGTCGTGCCTCGGTTTCTCGATCATGTCCGCAACACCCTCAAGCCGTTGCCGCCGGCTGAGGCTGATGCCGTCTCGGACGAGACGCTGATCGAAACGTTCATCGCCAAGCAGCCACGTTCGATTGTGGCGCTCGTGCGGCGAGGCGATCAGGTTCTCTCGGTCTCGCGTCGTGATCGGCTGGTGGACCTTGGTCTCCCAGGAGGGAAACTCGATCCGTGGGAGACGCCGGAGATCGCGTGCGCACGCGAGACGAAGGAGGAGGCGGGCATCATCCTCGAAGAGATGCACTTCATCTACGAGCGCATCGACGAAACCGATGGCCGCGTCTGCTGGTGCTACGAGGCCACGAAGTGGAGCGGAACCCCTCGGCAGCGTGAGCCAGGTATCATCGTCGAATGGGTGACGCCCGCGCGGCTCCTCGAACCGTCGTGCACGTTCGCGGAGTACAACCGCGGGCTCTTCAAAGCGATGGGGATCTAGCGGCAGCGAGTTTGGATGAAGGTGTCGCGATCGACGGCCGGAAGCTGGCCTTTCTCGATCGTGATCGGATGCGTCTTGTAGTACATCACGCTTGCCGTGTCGCTCGCGTGCTCCAATCCGAGCGCATGCCCAGCCTCGTGCGCAACCACCTCATCGAGCGCAGAGCGCGAAACGTTCATCGCGATGACGATCGTGCCTCCTTTGTAGATGGCAGCACGGCCACTCCACGAGTTGATGTACGGCCTGAGCCAGGTCTGGTCTTCCCCGCGAACGATGGCGAGCGTGAAGCCCGCATCTCCCTCCTGAGGGGTAAAGCACACGCTCCCTCGCGATGCGCGTGTCCAAGCGCGGAGGCCCCGCCAAACGTCCTTCACTTCGTCGGTCGTGAAGGCGGGGTCGACTCGGACGATCTGTCGCTCAGAGCACGGCCTTTCGCAGCGGAGTTTGGGTGGGCCTGAGGCCGGAGAGCACGCCGTCAACCCGACTACCGCCAACAGATACCGAAACTTCATCCCCTGACCCCCAAATCGTCACCTAAGACGCTTTAGAAGAGGATGTGCGGAGACGTATCGGGGACTCCTAGCCGAGTTCGTGTCGGGGGCCGCGCTCGGGAGCGCCGTACCGCTCCTCTTCGTAGTCCCACCCGATGACGTTCCACGCGAAAAGCAGGAAGACGGCTGTGATCGCGGCGTACCAGGAACCGGACTTCGGACCGTCATTGGCGACGAAGATGAACGTCGGAATCCACGGGGTTACGAAGGCCGTTAGGCCGAGGATGCAACGACGCGCCGTCCATACGCGGACCCGCTCGAAGTGCGGCTCAGGGCGGTACGGGTGCATGGGGGATACTTACACCGCGAAGAGCACCTGCCCGGTCGGCGGCTTGATCAACCTCAGCAACCACCCCATCAGCTCGGACTCGTCCGCGACTTGGACGTAGTAGCGAGCGGCTCCGCCCGAGTCCGCGTAGACGATCCCGTGGCCGCTGACTCCGAAGATTCCCGGCTTGACGACCGACGATCGGTTCGCGTGGCCCTCCTCGGGATCGGCGCGTCCGGTGAGCGTCGCGGGTCGCTCACCGCTCATGGCGTTCATCCGGCCGACGGGGCAAGCCGGCTCGCATTCGTACTCCGCGATCGTCTCGGTGCCGTCCGGATCGGCATGTCCGGCCCAGGCGTTCGGTCGAACCTCGGCCCCTCGCTTGCTCGACGAATACTGGTAGCTCTTACCGCCGGGGCCGTTTGGGTAACCCCTGTGGCCGGGGATCTTCTTCGACCCGATCGAACGGCACGCTGCGCCGTGGACGAGGACGAGATTCGTCGGCCATCTGCCATAGCCGGCGTCTCGTAGAAGTACGCCCGTCCCTTTCTCGTACGACGATGGTGATCCGTGGTAACCGCCAACAGGCCCAGCCGAAGCCTGAATACGCTCCTCCGTCTGTACCCGACATGCCTTGATGTGGATCGCGCCCGTTCCCGTCGCGAGCACCTGCTCCACGGTCGACTTCTCGGCGAGCGGAGCGCGCAAGAGATGAGCGAAGCTCGTTCGAGGCCCGGGGTGCATCACGAGGAGCGTGTCGCGGACGTGCATACCCGCACGACGAGCAACGATCCCGGCGTCGGCCGAGTCACTGAGAAGGACAACGTACGCGCCAGGCTTGAGCGGGATCTCCTCTCGCCACTCGCGGAGGATGGCGGCAACGTACTGGGTCACGGCGCGGTTGCAGGCGATGGGACTTTGAACGGCGGCGAGTGCACCGTCAGATCGGAGCCGCGGTAGACGAACCGCGATCGGTACTGCCCGTCCGGCCACATCACGACCTCGTTCCACTGCGAAGCACGTCGTGAGTGCGGCGTTCCGAAGAGCATCGACAGATACGAAACCCGAGGCTCGCCCGTGTCTGCACAGCGCTCCACTCGCTCAGAACGGTAGATCCCGCCCTTGAAGTGGTCCCAGATTCCGTGCTTCATGACCCAGCCGGCCTTCGACACCCACCCGCGATGGATGGCCATGAGAAAGCCTTGCACGAGCGCCGAATCTTCGCCCGTCAAAGGCTTGCCGTGTCCGCCATCGTGGAACATGGCGGTCGTGAACTCGGCGGCGAAGGAAGAGCGAGGAGGCTGCCTCTCGGCAAGCCGGTCGAACATCTCGCAGACGCTCAATTCCTGAGGAGTGAGATCCTCAGGGCGGACGCTGTAGAAGATCGATGCGAGCGTGAGGTAGGGATCGTAGCTTTTGGTGCTCACGTCATCTTCTCCAGGTAGGCGAGGGCGTGTCGAGCCTGGTGCACCAGGACTTCGAGTTCACGCTTCAGATCCGCCCACTCTTCCGGCCGGAGCTTGCGACGTGGCTTCGTCGGAATCCGACGACCATGATGACGAACCATGCCGACGTGCTTCCAGAAGAAGATGGTCGACCAATACGGCCCCGACTTGCCGACGCTGGGCAGCTCCCGGACCTTCACCAGCTCAGCGGCGCCGCCGTACTTGGCGAGATACGCTTTCTGCGCGGACTCGATCATGAGACGGCTCTACACCGTCAATTCGACTTCGTGCAGACTTCGACGTTCAGAAGATGCAAGAGCATCCCGAACCTCTGAGCGATCTTGTGCGAAGAGGCCCACGCGAGAAGCGTCAGAGGTGACGGGCTCCACTTGATGTTGGCTTTCAGGACGTCGATGTCCCATTCCCCATCCCACCACGCGATCCCGATGAGCCCCGGCCTCTGAGGATACGAGAGAAGAACGACACCCGCTTGGCCCGATTCCTCGGCGAGATACAGCCGCGCCTTGTAGCCAAGCCGCTTGATCGCCTGCCATGCCGGCAAGGACTCTTCGTTCGTCTGGTATTCCTTGATCGACATGGGCGCCTCTGATTCGGATTCGGCGTATAGACTCTGATTGTTACACCTTTGCGTTGGCCTGGTGTAGGGCCGTTCATCTCTGACGCTCAGATCGGAGGGACAGGAACCTACACGAGGCTCAGATGCAGATTCTCTGGTTGACGGACGTTCATCTCAACTTCTTGCCTCAGGGTGGTGCCCGAGCGTTTGGCGAGTACGTCAGAATCGAGAACCCGAAAGCGGGTATCGCGATCGTGACGGGAGATATCGGCGAATGCCCGAATTTCGCGAATCTGATCGAACAGTTCGCGAAGGGCCTCAAGCTCCCTGTGTACTTCGTGCTCGGCAATCACGATGCGTACGGCGGCTCCATCGCCGACATGCGGAAGCAGGCGGAGAGGATGAAGGGGAAGGCGCGGTATCTCCCCTCTGAGCAGCTCGTCGAGATCATCCCGGGCGTCGCGCTCGTTGGTACCGATGGTTGGTACGACGGCCGCTTCGGAGACGCCCTCCGCTCCAACGTCGTGATGAGCGACTGGATGTACATCAAAGAGCTGCTCGTCCGAGGCGATCTGTTGCGCATGCGCCTGAAGGAGATCGCTGACGCGTACGCGATCGAGGGGCAAGGGCTCATCGAGGCAGCGATCGCGAAGGGCTACAAGAAGCTGTTCTTCGCCACGCATGTGCCGCCCTTCTGGGAGGCGACGTGGCACGAGGGAGAGACATCGAACAAGCACTGGCTCCCCTGGATGTCCAACCGGGTCATGGGTGGGATGCTGACCCAGATGGCGAACGAGCACCCCGATGTCGAGTTCGTCGTCCTATGTGGGCACACGCACAGTGAAGGACGCGTGAAGATCGCCGATAACCTTGAGGTTTTGACCGGTCACTCGGCGTACCGTTCCCCGCGGGTATGTGGGGTGTTCGACCTCGACCCTGGTTGATTCCGCGACGATCGCCGCAGTAACTTCAGGGATGACATCCCCCAATACGTTTTCCTGCGACATCCACATCGCCGATCCGAAGGGCACGGCCCTGCTCGGTGGGACGGTTCGCACGCGCAACGTGATGACGGGCTGCGCCGGTGCGACCGCGGATGAGTCGGCCGCGGCCGGGATCGCCGTCGCCTCGGATGAACGAGGCTACGCGCACGAGCCCCTCGTCTACGTCGTCGTCCACGAAATCTGCGGCTCGTGCAAAGGCAGCGGCCGGGTTCCGAAGAAGCGCGGCAAGCGGATCGTGCCGTTCGCATACCACGAGTGCAAGACGTGCGAGGGCGCCGGGTTCTGGTACGCCGGAAAGACGTTCTCGATCTTGAACGAGAAGGCCGCCTAGACGGAGTCGAACGTGTCGAGCAGGTGCTTGACGGTCGCGCGCGGCAACTTGGGCCAGTTCATCGCGAGACGGGTCATCGCACGGAGGACACTCGGGTTGAGCGACGCGTCGAATTCGAGCGTGATCTTTCCGCGATCCTTCGTGGCGACTTCGAGCAGCGAGATGAGATCGGTCTTCAAGAACTTCGCCGCGATGCGGATGCGCTCCTCGGACAGAGGACGTCGGCCCTTCTCCACATCGGACAGGAAAGGCACGCTGACGGAGAGCCTCTCGGCAAGCTCACACAGCCGGACACTGCTCTTCTCGCGAGCGTCGCGGAGGGCGGTTCCGAATGCGAGATGGGGGGTTGCCTTGCGTTTTTCGACTGTCATTGTGCCCGACCTTACACCGCACGTTTCGATCGTCGATCCGACCCGAGGACGATGCTCACTCCACGAACCGTCGACTGTAGCTTAAGCTGCCATCCAAGCACGCCGAGGTAGCGCTGGAGGTGGCTGATCCATGGGTCCAACGATCGCTCCACGGCTGAGACCTTGGAGCGCGACCATCCCGCCCTCACTCCAAGCTCGGCTTGGGTGAGCCCTGCATGCCGACGAAGCTCGGCAAGCCGAACCCCGATGCCGTCGCGTGCCACAGTTAACTGTACACCAGTACCCGTCTCCGGTGTAGGTGACGGGTGAGGGCAAGGGTGCCGTCCCGGCAACGGTCACGGCCACCCACCCCCTCAATGCTCAGTCGTCTTCTTCCAAGAGCCGCTGGTAGACCGATTTGCGCTGGATCTTGCGGAATCGGGTCACGTCGGTGAAGTCCCGCGTCGAGTAGACGCGCGTGCGACTCGTCCTCTTCCCGCGAGTGCGGACGACGGCCTTCTCCTGATCGACGGAGAGGATGGCGAGGTACTCGTCGTGTTCGAGGGAGAGCCACTCCTCATCGGAAGCCAGATCCACGACCGCAAGCGGAGGCGGCGGGCCGGTCGGAGCCTCCAGCGAATACGGCTTGTGCGCCGCGAAAAAGTCCTCAGCATTGAGGGTCAGGGGGGCGTTGGGCAACCCGAGCCCGTTGCCGAGGACTCGGTACGAGATAAAGTACGTGCTGCTCTCAGCATGCTCGACGATCCGCACGACTTCGACGATGTGCTTGCCACCATCCCGAGAGAGATACTGTTGTCCCACTTTGGGGTAGAGGTGCGCAGGCTCGGGGATTTGAGGTCGCTCGGTCACGATCAGCTTCGGTCGAGAGGCCGCCCTCCGCTCATTGAGGCGCTTGACAGGCGTGCGATTGCTCATGCATTCGGCTTTCTGTCCAAGTACCTAGAAAAGCTATCGAAACAGTGTCGACCCTCACGTGATTCCGGCTACTTGGCCGCAAGCGGTTGATTCCGCGTCACTATTCTCGGTACCCCCTGCGAGACCTCTAAATGGATATTTCGACCCCTGAAATGGTGCTGTTGGCTCGTGAGCTTGCGATGAAGTGGTTGACCCCTGTCGATCGCGGGCGCGCGGAAAAAACTGTCGAGGTGTTGAGGGAGATGCCCGGGATACGTCCGAATCTCTCGACGGAACACTTCCTGGAGGCGGTGGCTTGGTCAGCCGACTTGCTCGCGAAGGGGACGGCGGACGGCAAGAAGATCACACCCGAGATGTTGGAGGAAGCAGGGCTCTTGAAGCACGTCGTTCACGCGATCGCGACACTCACGAAAGAGAAGTGGATGACGGAGTGGTGGTACGCGCGTGAGCTTCTCGGCGCTCATGACCTGGTGAAGCTCGTCGCGTGCGCGAAGCGAATCGTCAAGATGGAGGATGCGAAGGCCCTCCCCGAGTCCCACTGGCGAACACTCGCGACGGAGACGGAGCGCTGGTTCACGCCTCTGACCGAGGATCTTCCGCCGCCTTACGGGCGCTGGTTGAAGGAGAAGCTCGAAGCTCTGACGGCGACTCGTTAGAGGGCGGTGCGAACGAAGCTCTGATGTGCCGTCTTCACTGCAACGCCGAAGGCCTCTTGCCAGTCGCGCATGGAGAGCTGTGTACTCACCTCGATGACCTTCGCGACCAACGCTTTCTCGGCGTTCGAGAGTTCGTAGACGCGCTTCTCCTTCGCATAGATCAGATCGTGCGTGAGAGCGGCCTCGGCGGCATTGACGTTCGTCTTGAGCTGGATCTCGAACATCATCATCCCGTTGGACAGGTTGTAGTTGATGGCGTTGTAGCCCACGTTGCGGAGGAAGTAGTTCTTCTTCTCGGACAACTGGAAGGCCGATTGGATCACCCGAGCAGCTTCGCAAAGCTCGCGCACCGTGTCGACAACGCTCGTCACGCCGACCATGTCCTTGAAGTAGATGAACGGGGTCGGCCCCTTCTCCTTGTCGCGCGTCTGCTTGCCGAACGCGCTCTTCGCTTCCTTCACGCCGTTGCCGGGCCGATCCTTGAAGTGACCTGGCACCTTGCCGTTCACAAGCGAGACGACCTCTCCGTGAACTTGCAGGAATTCCGGCAAGCAGACATCGTACGCCTCATTGAAGAAGGCCTGATCGTACAGGAGCCGGGGCTCGATATCCTTGCGCTCAACCCCCAACTTCGCTTCGATCATTCCGAGCAGGTGAGCGCCTTGCTTCTTCGCATGCGCCGAGCCCTGGTTCGGAAACTCCTGGGTAAACGCCGCGTAGTCTTTCTCCGTCGGAAGAAGAGCGTGCTCTTGCTTCTCCATCTGGATGAGCAAGTGCATCCCCTTGCCTTCGATCAGCTTCTTGTTCTCGAAGACCGTGTCGAGGCGGATCCCCTGTTGGGTGGCCGCACGCATTTCGAGCAGGCGAGGCATGACTTTCGCCTCGTCGATCTTGATCCCCATGCGCACCAGACGTTTGACAAGGCCGATCGTATAGTCGATCGCCTTGAGGTACTGCGGCTTGGCCTCGCGCATCCAAGTCGCGTACACGTGCCGTTCCACGATCTTGGCGGCTCGATCCATCAACGCGCCAAAACGATAAGAGAAACTTGAAGCAGCCCATGAACCCCGGTGTAAAGGACTCCATGGCCGATGAGAAGCAGGAGCCGAAAGGCGATCGCGTGTTCATGGGTCCAGCCCTCGAAGATGGCGGCATCCCCTTCGTCCGTGCAAACAGTGAGGATCATTCTTTGCGTGGGGGGATTGCACGTGTTGTCCGCGACGGTCAGCCCATTCCCCCGAACGCCGAGCTTGTTTGCTTGGATCATGTCGAGGGTAACGAGTACCGCGTGAAGGAGTCCGTCTACGGCCCGTCCAAGGGTCCTCCTACGGTCTCGACGGCAGCGTACAGGTCAGGTTGGGAAGAGGTCTTCGGCAAGAAGACCAAGCCCGACGTGGCTAACTAATGGTAACTCAGGAGAAATTGTCTCGCACATGTCTACGTTTACGGATCTGAATCTCATCTGCCGCGACTGCAAACAGCCGTTCATCTTCACTGCGGGGGAGCAAGAATTCTTCGCTTCCAAGCAGCTTTCGCAGCGTGTCCGGTGCAAGGACTGTAGCGCCCGGCGCCGAGCCGAGCAGCAGAACGGGCAGAATGGTGCTGCCCCCGGCTTCACGGCAGCCCCTGCGCCCGCCCCGATGGTCGAGCCCGAGGTGGAGCGTCGCAAGCCCTTCGGACGACGTGGTGGCGCTGGCGCGCGCCGTCCGCGACCCTACGGAGACGACGACTCCGGATACTGATCTTGTAGCCCCACCTCTGTGTGGGAAAAGCAGTCTTGGGGTGGTTTTGGGGGTTGGTCGTCCGCACATGGGCATGGCTTCGTCCAGCGAAGCCGCCAACCCCCTCAGACGGCTATCTCGGACGTCAGTACGTGCGCACCGCATGCGCCTTCGCTGAATTGATCAGCGAGGTCGTTATCACATCGCGCGTTGATACGATGGCGGCTCTCCTCGCGTGGGAGTCCGCAGAGGAGGAGTTCGTCGAGCGAGGTTTCCGTTCGATCCCTCTCTCCGAGTTCATCGATCACGTCTCGTGGGCGGTACCGCTCCGCAAGGTCGGAGTCCGCCGCGAGAAGAAGGAACCCGGGATGCTTCACGCGCGGTACTACCGCACGTACATCCTGAAGCGGAAAGGACTTGAGGAGCTGCACTCGCTCCTCGCGTACGAAGGTCTGCTCGACTTCGAGCCGAGCCGCCGCATCAAGCGCTTGCAGTCCTAGAGCTTCTTCGAACCCTTCAGCGTACGATCCTGGATCGTCATCAGATGAAGGCTCTCGGCAACGTCACTGGCCCACATGCACGAGCAAGCGTCGCACGTCGGGCAGACATCCTTGCCGTGTTCGCATTCGATCGCGACCGGGCAGAGGAGAGACTTGCGAAGGCGGCACGTCGGTCGATGCCAGCGTACCTGATCGCAGACGCACGAGATCATCTTGCACGTGCAGTCCGCGACACGGCCGCGCGCGAGGAACGTCGCCTCGTCCTCCCAGCGAGCACCTTCCGGGAGAGGCCCCGTGCCCCCCACGAAGGCCGCAAGCGCTTCGACGTTCACGTTTTCAGGGACGATGAGCACTTGGCGTTCGGGAGTGTCCACGCTTCCGATCTACACCGGTGTACAAACCGACCATGTACGTTCCGTACCGAATGCCAGGCGAGCTTCCTCCTGATCCCCCGAAGGAGAAGAAGCGGAAGCGCACGAAGATCATCTACAAGAGCAGTGGCATCGGGCTCGGCGGCGTGATCGCAGTGCTCTGTTCCTGGTCGCTGAATCACTCGGTGATCTGGGCGCTCATCCACGCATGCTGCTCGTGGTTCTACGTCGTCTACTGGATGATCGTCTCGTGATCCCGTTCGACCCCAAGGCCATCACGCTTCTCGTCGGCCCTCCTGCGTGCGGCAAGACAACGGCACTCGTGCGAATGGCGGCCTCGATGGAGATGCCGTGGTACTCGTCGTACGAGTCTTCGCGGTATGATCGCATGCGCCAGATGCGCCGCGCGGGGCGCTCCGAGTATTACGACGTCCTCTGCATAGACGCCTCGCGGGCGATTCATGAACCTGATCTCACGACCTTGTTCCTCGACTCGGTCGAACAGATCGTCGCTTACGATCTTCTCACGAAGAGGTGCAAAGGAAAGACCGCCGCCGAGCTGTTCGAGTACATCATCGTCAAGGCGAAGGAGGGGCGCAAAGGACTCGTCATGTCCCTTCAAGGCTCACGTGACGGTCGACCGCCGCCGAAGGCCATTCTCGCGCGCATCGATCACGTGTGGACGTTCCCTCAGAAGCTCACGGCACGATGCGCTCGTGGACCCCATGAGGGGACGGAGATCGTGATCCCACCCTTGGTAGGGGATCGGCGATGACCCCCAAGAAAGCCTCCAAGAAGATCAGCAAGGCTCCCGTATTCACCGAAGTCGAGATCGAGCTACTCACACGATTCACGTCCGGCATGTTCTACTGCGAGCCGGGATCGCCAGGCGAAGAGGCGGCCAGAACGCTCGCCGCTCGTGGGTACGTCAAATTCCACGAACCTCTTCTCCCGTTCATGCGGAATCAGCCCTCCTACTGGAGCCTCACGGACAAGGGCTGGACGGAACACAAGAAGCGATCGTCCGCGTAGACCTCTTATCGGGCGCCTAGGACGTGAGCATCGCCCGTCGCGTTCTGGCCCGGTACCTCCAGGCCGATCTGACACCGCCTCTCGGTTACCCAGGCGGCCCGTGTCAGGTCGTCGATCGCATCGAGCATGACATCCGAAGCCCACGCCTCCGCGATGAACTCGTCGAAGACGTCGAGACGAACCAGAAGATCACGAACCCCGACGCGGCGAAGATCTACCATCTGGAGCACGAACGCGGCGTAGGGATCGCGAAGCGCATGGAGATCAGCCCTCACGCGCAGTATCGGATGGACCTTCGGGGTGTGACGGTGCCTGCGGTGCGTGCCGCGCTCGCCTCGTTCTCGAAGCTGTACTTCTCTCTCAAGAGCCAGAAGGGGCCGCAGTTTCAGTCGATGGATCGGGAGCTGCGCTCTGGGCAGCCGTTCCGATGGACGGATCCGAAAATGGGGCTCACCGTCGTGTTCGTGCCGAGCGCTGCGGATGCGGTCACGGTCGTCACTGCATTCTGGGCGGACGGTAGCGAGCCGCGGGCGACTCCCGGCGAGTGTGCGAAGACGGCGAGCCACGTCCCGGAGATGCTCTACCACGGTACGAGTCCACCGAACCTCGTGCGTATCGCACACGAGGGACTTCGCTCCCGTTCAGGGACAAGCCGTTTCGGCCCAGAGCAAACGGGGGTGTCCACGACACGGAACCTCAGCGTGGTCTCGGGAGGCGCGTTCGGCAATCTGATTCTCGGCATCAAGACGAGCGGGCTACACGGTGTGCGGTTCGTCGATCACCAAGATCCGAGCGTCGGCCCGGAAGACGAGATCAGGATCGTCGCCGAAGATGGCGGCGAGACCGTCATCCCCTTCCGACACGTCACCGAAATCTATCGTGTCACCCCGAGTCTCGCGGGTTACGAAATCCGCGATCTATCCAAACTGGCGCCAGGACGCGAGCTGTTCACGATCTGGCACGGGAAGATCACTCCCGCTTGACTCTTCTGCCGAGCCGCCTCAGAATGCTCGCCATGTCCCTCTAGCTGTACATCGCGGTCTTCGGCTTCACGTAGCTGCCTCGTGGTCCTCCGTCGGGTTCGTCTCCTCAACCGAGTCGAGCAACCCAAGAAAACGGAGTCATCATGGATACTCTCAAGGCACAGAAGAAGTCGGCACGTCACGCGTTCAACAAGGCCCTCGCTCTCCGCGAGGCCGAGTCGAAGGTCATCTGCAAGAAGATCCAGGAGTCGAGCGGTCGCGACCGCTACGACGCGTGGAACGAGAAGCGTTCGTACGGCGACGATACGCGAGGGCTTCTCCTCGCCTCGGGCTTCGTCCGCGGCATCCCGTACAAGGTCATCGAAGCGAAGGTCGGTGAACGCCGCGAAGCGTACGCCTTCCAGATCGTCGATGCGGCCAAGCGATACGCGGACATCGCCCTCGATGGCAATGCGGTCGTCGACTGGCTCGAAGGCGTCAAGCCCGAGAAGCTCTTTGCCGAGCCCGAGCCCGTGGTTGCGGCGCCCGTGATGGTCGCTCCTGCACCTGTCGCTGCGCCCGTTCCCGAGCCCCCGAAGTCCGCGACCGGATTCGTCGCTGGCATCAAGCGCCTCTTCGGTGCCGCATGAGCAACGCCATCGACATCGAAGAGGCCTTCAAGTGCGCGTATCTCACGATGCGCGGCTGGGAGTACAACCGCTACACGCAGTGGACGAAGACGAACTTTGTCCGCGAATTCAGGCAGCGTCGTGCGGGGTGCAACTGCTGTAGCGAGGACGTCACGAGCGAATCCTTCTCGCTCGATCAGGCGTTCGACGCGCAGAAGGAAAGCGAGTCGGAGGTGTCCCATGGATGATCCGCGAACGCACCTCGACATGATGCGCGACCTTCTCGTTCACGCGAAGGAGCGCGAATGGTTCGGAGCTTGGGAGACCTGCTCTCGGAGCTGCTGCCAGAAATACCACACGCGCTGCTCCGAATGCGGGGTCGACGAAGGTGACTACGACAAGCCGGAATCGTACCGGAAGCACAAGCCTGAGTGTCGGCTCGCGGCGCTCATCCTCGAAGCCGAAACCTACCTTGAGGTTGAGGACAAGCTCGCCGAAGAGCGAGAGGCAGCCCATGGTTGACCGGCTCATCGTCGTCACCCGGGAAGACCTCTCCAGCGGGCAGCAGGCGGTGCAGGGCATGCACGCGGTCGTCGCGTTCATCGTTCGGCACCCTCTGCGAGCCCTCTGGTGGTTCCTCCGCTCGAATACCTTGGCGTTTGTCGCCGTCCCCCACGAGGTCGCACTTGGTGTACTACTAGAGAGTGCTCGGGATCAGCGCGTTCCTGCGGCAGGCTTTCGCGAGCCGGATCGTCAAGACGAGCTGACCGCCATCGCCATCGCCCCGCAAGGGGCCGCGCTCACCAAACGCCTACCCCTCGCCCTCAAGAGCCATGGAATTCAACGCCGCGGTCGCGATTCGCCAGTACGTCAAGCGAAAGGCGCACAACTCCCAGAAAGTGTTGATCGATAACGCGGCGCTCTACGCCGGATCGGCCATGCACTACTACTGCGACTTCTGCCGAGACGACACGGCGACCCTGCCGGAATCGCACACGTGCGCAGCGCCGACCGTGTGCGATCCGTGCAAGGCTCTCCGGGATCACGGGTTGATCGATGCGCGCGGGCAAGTCGTATGATCCTCACCACCGAGGACAAGAACGAACGGATCGTCGTGAGGGCGACGTTGGAGACGCTGGCGAGCCTCTGGGTCGACGCGGCTCTCGCCCGCATGCGATCTTCCTGGGGTTGGTTCAATCACCTGCTCCGGTGGTTCAGGAAGTCTCCGGCCCCTCGCGATGTTCTGGTCGAGGATCTCGCAGACGCTCTGAACAAGGTGTTCGATGCCGGTCGGCATCTGACGCCGCGACGACGGGAGGTGGGAGATCCGACCCACTACTACGTCTACAGCTTCAGGGACGGAAGTTACGTCTACGAGCGCACGTGCGGAACGGAACAGGCCGCCGCAGAGTGGGTCAAGAAGCTCGGGAAGAACGCGACGTTCACGATCAACACCACCATCCGCGAAGCGTTCTACTGATGAGCCCGCTGAGCAAATACCTCTTCGCCGAGATCGCCTTGGACAAGAGGGCATACCGCCTCATCGAGGTGGTGGAGTCCGATATCGGGCGGGCAAAGAAGTGCATCAAGTACCCTCTTGGCGTTGCCTTCATTGCCGTTCAGCCGGTGCGCACCGCCAAGCGCGGTACTGTCCGTTCGCGCCTGTACCATGACCGTGAGACGTGGGAAGTCTTCCTCGACAAGTTCTTCCTGACGGCCAAAGATGTGGACAACCTCATCTCTCAGGCTCTGACAAACGCACGTCTTGATCAGCGCCGAAAAGCACGTCTTGAGCAGCGTCGACAACAACGTCGGGCAAGGGATCTAGGAGAGCGACATGGCTGAGAAAGACACGGGCTGGAAGGACATCTTCACGCTGACGACCGATGGGCTCACCATCGTTGCCTCGAAGGCGTTCATCAACTACAAGGCCGAGTACACGGTCCGCTTCGGCGTCGTGAAGAAGGACAAGGACGGCTCCTACTTCTCGCCGAACATCCCGGCCGAGCAGGTGAACACAGAGGTGATGCGAAACCTCTACGTGACCGCCGGCACCGTCATCACGAAGGATCTGGAGAAGGACGTTCAGGCTGAAGCCGATCGCGTTCGCGCTCTCGCGGCGAAGCCGGGGACGGCGATCAACGTGCGCCCCGCGGTCAGCGCTGGGCCGATGACTCCACGCGACAAGGGGGCACCGCGCGCCACGGGCAAGACGGCGAAGAAGAAGGCCAAGCTCGCGGCACGCGCCGAGGAAGCGAGGGCCGCTGCCTCGAAGTGACGCCCCAGGGGATTTAGCCTAGCGGTTCAGGCGCGGACTTCTAACCTCCGGTCCAGACGGGTTCGACTCCCGTAATCCCCACCACGCCGCTGTAGCTCAGAGATCGAGCAACCCGGCTCTAAACTGGGAAGGAACGTGGGTTTGAATCCCACCAGCGGCGCCTAGAACCCTAAGCACTTGGTGTACAGGGCGCGCATGCCGCTCTCTGACGACACCATCGAGCTTCTCGCCCAAGCGTGGCTCGCTTACGAGCAGAAGATCAAAGAGCTGCTCGAACCGTACGACAGCGACACGCTCGAAGCGTTCGCGGGTGGAGCGGAGGCGATCGCCAACCCCACCGATTCATTCAAGCGTGCCCTGGATGCAGCCAAGGTGATCGAGCGGCACGCGGCAGCGGACATCGTGATCTGGCGGCCTCTGTTCGAGGCCGCCGATCGCCAGTTCAAATCCGGAGGGAGCGGCGTGTACTGCGTGTTCCACCGAGGTGACATCCAGGACTGCTATGAGCAGCACCGATCGCCCGAGAAGACCGAACCCGAGTCGAACTGATGGCCCACTCAAGCTGCTACGCCGGTCCTGGGTGCCTCGGTTGCTCGATGTGCGAGTCCGATGAACCCGAGAACGACCTCCAAGCCGCACAACGTCGGAAGCGCGAAGAAGACGCGCTCCGAGCCGAAGGGAAACCAACCCTCCGTGTGAAGCTCGGAGATCTGCTTCAGCGAGCGCTCAAGCCGTGATCACGTTCGTGTGAGGAAGCGCGCGACAACCCGCATCGCGGTCTTGTGCTTCTTGACGTATTCCTTGAGTTGCTCGGGGGAGAACTTGTCGCGGAGGGCGTCTTGGATCGAACCCTCGCCCTTCGACTTCTCGTCCTTCTTCTTGTCCTCTTGCTTCAGGACTTCCGAGTCGGGCTTGTGCTGCCTCAGGAACTCCCGGCGCTTCTCTGGCGAGACATGCTTGCGAAGCTCATCTTCGGTCGAAGGTGCGTCTTTCTTCACGGAGTGAAGGGACTTATCCGCACCGGGATGATCCTTGAGGTACTGGGAGAGAGCCTCTTGGGTCGGGAATTCTTTGGAGCGGAGGTCCATCACAGACCTCCGCTCATAAGAGAACTAGCCAGCGAGCGCGTGGGTCGCCCAGAAGGCCCGCGCCTCCTCGATGCCCTTCCAGTCCGCGATCCCCAAGTCGCCGGGCTCACGAGGCGCGGCGGGGCCGCCGTAGCTCGTGTAGAGAACGCACGGCATGTCGCCGTGCGGGCCGGCGATGACCGTGAGGGTGCGCGTCTTGCGGAGAGGGCGAGCGACGAGGCGCGAGGCGCACTTCCGCGCGCCGCGGATGGCGTACTTCACGTCGGCTTCGACGACGGGCTCGTCACCGCAGAGAGGGCCGTAGAGCCCGCACTCCACCTCCGGAAGGTGGTCGGGGAGCGTGATCGTCTCCAGGAAGAACGCGGAGCGATCCGCGAACTTTTCCAGGAGCCACGCGATGTGCTCCTTGTTGAGGCCGTGGTCGAGGTGCGATTCGGGGGTGATTTGCATCATGCTCAGAAGACGTTTGAGGGGACTCGGGTCTGACAGGCCGGACGATTAATCTTCGTCCCAGCGTTCTCCGGCGTACGACGGGTCGAAATCTGCTGGGGCGTGCTGCGGATAGCGCTCCTCGATGCCGCGCTCCACTGCGAGGCGATCACGATGATGCTTGCAGCATCGCGGAAATGCCTTCAGGCGCTGGCCGTACGAGTGGAATTCAACGACGCCCGCGCAGTCCGGGCCTTCTTCGAGGCAAGGTTCGGTCGTTTGGCTCATGACTCTCGTTACAGGCCGTTCCGACGGAAGTCAACCCGAGCGGTGTAACGATCCCATGAGCATGAGCAACCTCCTCGACCGCGCCATCCTGGCGGTCCTCAAAACCGGTCCCCTGACGGGCGTGCAGCTCGTCAGAAAGTTCCGTGGTCACTGGGGCTTCAGCCGCATCTTCAACATCCCCATCGAGACCTTCAGCGCTCACCTTGACGCCCTTCGGAAAGAGAACCGGATCACATGCTCGCGCCCCGAAGACCCTGCGCAGGGAGAGTGGTGCTTGTCTGGCCCATCATTTATCGGGCATCCGTGATTTATCAGGCAAAGCTACCCGAGCGGTGTATGTCGATTCATGAGCTACTATCCTCTGGAGTCTGTTGCGAGCCGTGCAAAGGTGGGCCGAAAGTTCGAGCTTTTCGCCGGGCACATGATCCGTGAACTCGGCGGATTCGGGCTCATCACTCCTCCGTGGAAGATCCGGGCGGAGACGGAAAGCCGGAAACCGTACGAGAACACCTCGGATCTCTACGTGTTCCTCAACACGGCCGTGAAGCAGCGCCTCGAAATCAAGAGCAAGAATGCGCACTTCACGAAGGACCCGGCGAGCTGGGTGTACGAAGACGTCACGCTCTTCAACGCGAACAAGACCAACTGGCCATTCGCGGTCGTCTTCGTCAGCATCCAAACGAAGGCCGTGCTCGTCGTCCCCAACGACGGCAAATGGGTGACCCAACGACAGCAGGAGGATCCGGCGCGTCAGACGACCTATGACGTCGTGACGGCTCCACTGGAGTCCCTCATCTCGCTGGAGGACTTCATCCCGATCTTGACAGCAGCGTGTCAGGTGCCGGCCTCGTGAAGGTTCTCAAGAAGGGCAAGCCTTGGTCGATGACCATCGACTGCACGGGCGCCGGCAACGGTGGCGGCGGCTGTAACGCCACGCTCGAAGTCGGGGCAAAAGATCTCTACATCACGGAGCACTTCGACTACGGCGGCGGGCACGAAAGGTTCGTGACGTTCCAGTGCATTTCGTGCAAGGCAGAGACCGACGTGGAGGACGTACCCTCCGCAATCTACAACAGGCTCCCGAAGAAGGACGCCTGGCGTCGCCCTCGCAGGCGAAGCCGCCCCGACATCTGGGACGGCGAGAAGTGATCACCAACTAGGGGTTAGCCCAGCGCGATCATTCGCGATCATCATCCGTTCCAGGTCGAACGAGGACGTGTGAAGGACGCCTCGGCAAGGCCACGTATCGACGGGCGCCTTCGGGTAGCAGTTGGCGCGAAGGATGACCCTTGCGGCTTCCTCGGATTTGGCCGGAACGAAGCAGGTCGACTCGGGGAACGCGAAGACCCACCACGGTCGAGTCTCCGCTCTCCAAGCGGCTCGTCGCGCGATCTCTGCTTGATCGTCCACACTCTCTCTTACACCACCGAGAACCCGGTGTAAATTAATGGCATGCTCGACGACCCGCTCATGGAACTTGTGCCCCGTCCGGATCCCGGCCCGCGCCCGCAGCCCGTGCACCTGCTCGTTCTCCCGTTGCAGCATCCCGTTTCTTGGGAGACGTTCGTCCGGGTCGAGGATGGTTTCGCGATCGCGCTCGACGGCTACGTGATCGGCGGCCCACGTTTCGACCCGGCGAAGGTGATCGCCAACTTCAACCATCACGAGCTGGTTGATCGGCTCGCGACCCGAGCGACCTGCGCTCAAGTCCTCATGGCGATTCGCCAAGGGCTCTTCCGCACGTTCCGTGACCAGCATGGGCCGAAGGCACTCGTCCATGTGAACGACTGCGACGAGGACGTTTGCACGAGCTGGTTCCTGCTGAAGAACCACGCATGGGCAGCACAGCCGATGAACCCACTCCTCAACCGTCTGGTCATGATGGAGGACGCTCTCGACGCGACGGCCGGCGCATACCCGTTTCCGGCCGACCTGCCGGCCCTGGGCGAGCTTGCCTGGGTGTTCGAGCCCTATCGTCAGTTCCGGCTCTCGGGCGGCCTGGAGAGGCAGCGAGAGGGCTCCGCGTTCCGTTCCGTCATCGACGACGTGACGCACCGGATCGAGCGCCACATCACGGGCAAGGGCGGCACGGTCACGCTCGACACCCGCTACGACATCCTCCACCGTGGCAACGGGTGGTCAATGGTGAAAGAGGTGGGCGCCCAAGCCCGACAGGGGATGTTCGCCGATGGGGTGAGCGCATACGTCTCGTACCGTGAGCGGGGCGAAGGCCGCTACACGTACGTGCTCGGACGCATGAGCCCATTCATCCCGTTCAACCTCGACAAGATCTTCGCCGTGCTCAACGAGATCGACTCGAACGGCAGCGATCGCTGGGGCGGCTCGGACATGGTTGGCGGGAGCCCGCGCGTCGGCGGGAGCACGATCGACCCCGACGCGATGGTCAAGATCATCACGTCGAGTCACTGAGCATGGCGCGCTCAACGGAACGTCGACTCACCGCTCATCACGAGGCAGGACACATCGTCGTCGCCCACGCCCTCGGCTGGTCGGTGGAGTTCGCGGAGATCTGCGACGACAACACGGGACAAACGAGATCAACGCGTACCCCCAAGCAAGATCGCATTACCACCCGAGAGCAACACATCGCGCAAGATCTTGCGGGGTATGCAGCGGAACTTCGCGTGCTACCCGAGACGAATGAACGTAAGAGGATGAATTTTCGCGCCCTGCACGCGGCGTGGGCGTGGGATGCACACTGCGACGGCAAAGGAGATGACGATCTCACGATGGCGCGTCGTCTGTCGAAAGACGTCCGCGTGCTCGGACAGGTGTGGCGAAAAACCATTGCCTACGTGGCGAGACCCGATGTTGCCGAGAAGATTAACGTGGTCGCTGAGCTTCTCGTACGAAGAGGACGGATCGGCCAAGTGGCGATCTCCCGTGCTCTGAGAGGTCGTCGTCTTCCTCGACCTCTCTCCGCTGTAAAACGATCGCGCTGATCGTCAGGGCTCCTTCGCCGTGTACTTCTTGGCGCTCGTCGCAGCGTCATCGATCGAATCGTGCGGCCCGCTGACGTGCTCATCGCAGCGGTAGACCTTCTCATCGCGCGCAAGGTCGTGCTCGATGACTCGTACCTTGCGTACGAACCACGAGGTGCCGTCGAAGACCACGAGGAGGCGTGCGGGCGAATCAGGAGCGGTCATTGGTGGGTGTTCTGGCCAGTCGATGTTGGTGGGCGCGGGCGGTCGATGCTTTCCGTCGACGAGCAGCACGACTTCGGCCGGCGTCTGGCGCGTCTCGGGAAGTTGGGAGCTGGTGAGCGGGCCGGTCGCGAAGTTCTGGGACAGCGGCTCGGGGGGCGGAGGGGCAGTCTTTCTCCCCTCAACGGCGGTCTCAGCTTCGCGGCGCCACATGTCGCGATCTGCCTTCAGGCAGAAGGTGCATGTGTCCGCGGTGTGCCCGACGTACCGGCACTGCTTCACTGGGCAGTAATCGATGGCCGTTGTCATCGGGGGAACACTTCGGTGAGGTAGTCGACGAGACCGTCTTGCTCGCCTGCGATCTTCGGCATCCCGATGGTCACGCCTCGAACGAGACCCCACCCCGTGAGCGACCAGCGGATGCACCTCAGGGCGCCTTGGAGCTTGCGGAGGCACGTCTCCTCGTCGACGGCGAGGTTGATCTTCAGCGTCATTTCGACGGTCTTTCCCATGCCGACCATTACACCGGAGATGGGAGATGAGGGCCAAGTTACCGGGCTCGTTTCTTTCGTGAGAAGGGCTTCAGGACGCCGTACGTGAGCGCGTGACAGGACTCTGCCGAGTACCGCCACTCCTTCGGGTAGTTCACCGAACGGAAGCGGAAGACGACGCAGTAGTTGGGGCCTTCGGGAGTATCCACGTAGTCGACGATCGCGCGGACGATGTGGATCTTCCCGAAGGCGTCGACGAACTTCGCGTTGAGCTTCGGCGGCGGGGGAGCCGGCG
>JADMIO010841976.1_pt1 | contig 47501 bp, 43 predicted proteins | sample 8958161 | NCBI WGS metagenome assembly JADMIO01 (sample SAMN16585339, study PRJNA669376) | soil metagenome | isolation source: Crop rotation soil | place: USA: Cullars Rotation, Alabama | collected 2011
CGCGACAACTTGTCCACGTGGAATTCTAAGCTTAGGATCCCAATGTGCTGGAAAGTCGTCATGGCCATCATCAAGCCTTTCAAGCTCGACGAGGTCCGCGACGCTCTGACTGCGGCCGGGGTGCACGGCATGACCGTCACCGAAGTCAAAGGCTACGGGCGTCAGAAGGGCCACACCGAGATCTATCGCGGCACCGAATACGCCGTGAACTTCCTGCCGAAGATCAAGATCGAGGTCGCTGTTCCAAGCGAGCAGGCCGACAAGGTCGCTGAAGCCATCACCGGCGCGGCCAAGACCGGCCAGATCGGCGACGGCAAAATCTTCATCTGGGACATCGACCACGCCGTGCGCATCCGCACCGGTGAAACCGACAGCGCGGCGCTGTGATGCGCATCTTGAATCTCGCGAACAGGAGTTCGACCATGACGCTTAAGAAAGTAACCCGCGCTGGGCTCGCGGCTCTCGCTCTCGGAGCGCTGCTCGGCCTTTTCATCTCCACGACCACCGTGACCCCGTCGCTGGCGCAAGCGCCGGCAGCGGCCGCCGCGCCGGCGCCGGAGGCTTCGGCGGCACCGCCGGCCTGCGCGGCCGACCCCGATCCGAAGAAGGCCGTCCTTGAGAAGTGCACGCCGAACTCAGGCGATACCGCCTGGATGCTGACCTCCGTCGCGCTGGTGCTGATGATGACCATCCCGGGGCTCGGCCTGTTCTACGGCGGCATGGTCCGCAAGAAGAACGTCGGCGACACGGTGATGACGAGCTTTGCCGTGACCTGCCTGATGACGATCCTGTTCGCGGTCGTGACTTACAGTATGGCCTTCACCGGCGGCACGCCCTACATCGGCGGCTTCAGTCGCGCCTTCCTGCAAGGCATCGTCAGCGACATCTCGAAGGGCATCGGCAATCCCAACCCGCTCGCGGCCACCATTCCCGAGACGGTCTACATGTGCTTCCAGATGACCTTCGCGATCATCACGCCGGCGCTGATCGCGGGCGCGTTCGCCGAGCGGATGAAGTTCTCGGCGATGCTGTGGTTCATCGGGTTGTGGGCGATCTGCGTCTACGCGCCGGTCGCGCATTGGGTGTGGGGACCGGACGGCTTCCTGTCGAACGGCAACTCCGATGCCTGGGTCAAGGTACTGGACTTCGCCGGCGGCACGGTGGTGCACATCAACGCCGGCGTCGCCGGGCTGATGTGCGCAATCTGCCTCGGCAAGCGCAAGGAAGCCGGGCCGCCGCATAACATGGTGCTGACCTTCATCGGCGCCTCGCTGCTGTGGGTCGGCTGGTTCGGCTTCAACGCCGGCTCGGCAGTCACCGCCGGAATGCAGGCCGGCATGGCCATGACCGTCACCCAGATCGCCACCGCTGTGGCGGGCTTCACCTGGATGCTGGTCGAGTGGGCCCATCGCGGCAAGCCGACGGTGATCGGCATCTGCTCGGGTGCGGTGGCAGGCTTGGTCGCCATCACGCCGGCGTCGGGCTTCGTCGGTCCAGTCGGCTCGATGTGCATCGGCGTCGCCGCCGGCGCGCTATGCTACTGGGGCGTCACCGGGCTCAAGCGCATGCTCGGCATTGACGACGCGCTCGACGCGTTCGGCGTACACGCGGTCGGCGGCATCGTCGGCGCGCTGCTCACCGGCGTGTTCGCGGTCGAGCAGTACGGCGGCACCGCAGGCCTGATCGAGGGCAACGCGGCGCAACTGATCAACCAGGTCGAAGGCGTCGCCATCATCTTCATCTACGACGCCGTCGTCTCCCTCGTTCTCCTGAAGATCCTCGACGCCGTCATCGGGCTTCGGGTGTCGCCGGACGTGGAGCGCGAAGGCCTCGATCTCGCGCTGCACGGCGAGACCGTTCAGTAGCCACGGACAACGGTTGGGGCGGATACCCGGCAACCGCCCCGTCCGTCGAGGGGCCCAGGTCTCACGACCTGGGCCCCTCACTTTTTTGGGACCATGGAATCCGTGGCTTTCGGGGCACCGGGCGGAGGCTTGGCAGAACCGCCAACCGATGGTTAATCAGCCCTTAACCTCGCCGCCGCTAATGTGGCGAAACGCCTTGTGCGGCGGGCGATTCCGCCGCCCTCAACGTTTGAGTCCATGACCGCCGCCCAAGCCGCGTCGCCGCCCGCCCCCGCCAAGGCCGAAGGCCGCTCGCCGTTCGTGCGGCTGCATGAGCTGCTGGCCGACATCGAGCCGGGAAAGCCCGCGATCAACCTGTCGGTCGGCGAACCGCAGCATCCGATCCCGGCGTTCGTTGGGCCGGTGCTGCAGGCGCATCTCAACGATTTCGGCCGCTATCCGGCCAACAAGGGCACCGACCGCTTCCGCAAGGCCGCGGCTGCCTGGCTCGGCCGCCGCTACCAGCTGTCGCGCCCGGTCGACGCCGAGACCGAGGTGATCGTGCTCAACGGCACCCGCGAGGGCCTGTTCCTCGGCGCGCTGGCGGCCAAGCGCTATGTGCCGCAGCGCGCGGGCCCGCCCGCGATCCTCATTCCGAATCCGTTCTACGCCGCCTACTCGGCCGGCGCCGCCGCCGCCGATTGCGAGCCGGTTTATCTCCCGACGACGCGCGACACCGGCTTCCTGCCCGACCTCGATGCGATCGATCCGCGGCTGTTGGCGCGCACGGTCGCGTTCTACATTGCCTCGCCGTCCAACCCGCAGGGCGCGGTGGCCGACCACGCCTACCTCGCCCGTCTCGTCGACATGGCACGGCGCCACGGCTTCCTCATCTTTGCCGACGAGTGCTACTGCGAAATCTATCTGAATGGCCGGCCGCCGCGCGGCATGCTGGAGGTGGCGCAGCCGGATTTCGCCAACGTCCTGGTGTTCCATTCGCTGTCAAAGCGCTCGAACCTGCCCGGACTGCGCATCGGTTTTGCCGCCGGAGACCGGCGCTTCATTGCCCGCTACATCGAGCTGCGCAACATCGCGGCGCCACAGGTGCCGGTGCCGGCGCAGGAGGTGGCGGTCGCTGCCTACGGCGACGAGGCCCACGTCGACCGAAACCGCGAGCTTTACGTCGCCAAGTTCGATCTCGCCGATCAGATCATCGGCAACCGCTACGGCTACCGGCGCCCGGCTGGCGGCTTCTTCCTCTGGCTCGACGTCAGCGCCCATGGCGACGAAGCCGCGGCGAAGAAGCTATGGCGCGAAGGCGGGCTGCGCGTGATCCCGGGCCACTATCTGGCGCGCGACGGCGCCGACGGGACCAACCCCGGTATGGGCTACATCCGCGTGGCCCTGGTTCAGGACAAGGAAACCACGGCCGAGGCACTGCACCGCCTGGTCGAGGTGCTGGGATGACGGTGACGGACTTCAGAGCATGACAGCGATCGACCGCGGCATGACGCTTTCGAGCTGGTCGGACGACCTGCGCAGCCTGCTGCGACGGCGCGTGAGCGAAGTCGGCGGCGTGGCGCTGATCGCGTTGTCGCTGGTGATGGCGGTCGCGCTCGCCACCTGGTCGGTGCAGGACCCCTCGTTCAGCCATGCCACCGGAGGGCCGGCGCGAAACCTGCTCGGCACTCCGGGCGCGATCGGCGCCGACCTGCTGATGCAATTGTTCGGGCTCGCCTCGACCGTGCTGGTTCTGCCGGTCGCGGTCTGGGGCTGGCGCATCGCCACGCACCGCCCGCTCGACCGTGAGTGGATGCGGCTGTCGTTCTGGCTGGTCGGCGCCGTGCTGGCCGCGGGTTTCGCGAGCTGCCTGCCCAACAGCAAGAGCTGGCCGCTGCCGAGCGGGCTCGGCGGCGTAATCGGTGACGCGGTGCTGGCGGCCCCGACTTCCGTGCTGGGTTATCTCTCGCCGATCGCGCTGATGGTCACCGCCGCAATCCTGGGTGTTGCCACGCTCGCCGCGCTGATCGTCGCCATCGGCTTCGGTTACCACGATCCCGACGCAGTCAAGCTCGACGAGCGCTGGGCGCGCGAGGCGGCCGGCCCCGCCGATGACGATGCGGAGCGTACCTCGATCTCGCTCGGCTTGCTGGTGCACGCGTTGCTCAGCCTGAAGGCGCGGATGCTGCGGCTGGTGACGCGCCGCTCGGCGCTGCGCGCCAAGCCGGCACGCCGCGCACCGACCCCGACCGTGACTCAGCGCGACCGCATTGCGGCCGAGCGGATTGAGCCGCCGATGTCGGGCGCGGCGGACGATGCCGAGATCGACGACGAACCCGATGACGCGCCGGCCCCGGCCCGCAAATCCAAGCCTCGCCCGGCGCGGCGGTCGAGCGGCGGCTATCAGCTTCCGCCGCTGGAGCTGCTCGCAGCGCCCCGGGCCAGTGACCGCTTCGCGCCGAGCCAGGAATCGATCAACGAGACCGCAACCTCGCTGGAAAGCGTGCTGCAGGATTTCGGCGTGCGCGGGCAGATCATCAACGCGCGGCCCGGCCCGGTGGTCACGCTCTATGAGCTGGAGCCTGCGCCCGGCATCAAATCGTCTCGCGTGATTGGGCTCGCCGACGACATCGCTCGCTCGATGAGCGCGCTCTCGGCCCGCGTCGCGGTGGTGTCGGGACGCAACGTCATCGGCATCGAGCTGCCCAACGACAAGCGCGAGAAGGTCTATTTTCGCGAGATGCTCGACACCGATGACTATCACAGCTCGCAGGCCAAGCTGGCGCTCTGCCTCGGCAAGACCATCGGCGGCGAGGGGGTGATCGTCGACCTCGCCCGCATGCCGCATCTGCTGATCGCCGGCACCACCGGCTCCGGCAAGTCGGTGGCCATCAACACCATGATCCTTAGCCTGGTATACCGGCTCAAGCCCGATCAGTGCCGGCTGATCATGGTCGACCCCAAGATGCTCGAACTGTCGGTTTACGACGGCATCCCGCATCTGCTCACGCCGGTCGTGACCGATCCGCGCAAGGCGGTGGTGGCGCTGAAGTGGGCGGTGCGCGAGATGGAGGAGCGCTACAAGCGGATGTCCAAGCTCGGCGTCCGCAACATCGACGGCTACAACGCGCGCCTTGCCGAGGCCAAGGCCAAGGGCGAGACGCTGTCGCGCACCGTGCACACCGGCTACGACAAGGAGAGCGGCGAGGCGATCTACGAGAAGGAGGAGCTCGAGCTCGAGCCGCTGCCCTACATCGTGGTGATCGTCGACGAGATGGCCGACCTGATGATGGTCGCCGGCAAGGACATCGAGGGCGCGGTGCAGCGGCTGGCGCAGATGGCGCGTGCCGCGGGCCTGCACGTCATCCTCGCCACGCAACGGCCTTCGGTCGACGTCATCACCGGCACCATCAAGGCGAACTTCCCGACCCGCATCTCGTTCCAGGTCACCTCCAAGATCGACAGCCGCACCATCCTGGGTGAGCAGGGCGCAGAGCAGCTGCTCGGCCAGGGCGACATGCTGTACATGGCGGGCGGCGGCCGCATCAGCCGCGTCCACGGCCCGTTCGTCTCGGACGAAGAGGTGGAGAAGATCGTCCGCCATCTCAAGTCACAGGGCACGCCGCAATATCTCGAAGCGGTGACCGAAGCCGAGAACGAGGACGAGGACGGCAATCCGGTGTTCGACGCCACCTCGGTGGGCGCGACCGGCGACGCCACCGACCTCTACCAGCAGGCGGTGCAGGTGGTGATGCGCGACAAGAAGGCGTCCACCAGCTACATCCAGCGCCGGTTGCAGATCGGCTACAATCGCGCCGCTTCGATCATGGAGCGCATGGAACAGGAAGGCATCGTCGGCCAGGCCAACCACGCCGGCAAGCGCGAGATCCTGGCCGACCAGGAACCGCACGAACGCTATTGAGAATCAGCGCTCCTGGCATTAAGCCGGAACATCCGGCGGCGCGTCGCCGCAGGGCCGCGAAATCGCCACAGCCGGCACCTAGCTGGATCGAACACCAACCCAACCGGAGCGGGACATGGGCAGCCGAACGGGCCTGATCGCGGCGCTGATGCTGGGCCTTGCTCCAGCGCTTCTCGCCGCCGGCGCGTTGGCGCAGAGCGTGCCGCTGCCGCAGCCAGCGCCGCAGTCGAAGAGCCAGGGCGCCGCGCCGCAGGTCCGGCCATCGCCGGTTCCGCCAAGCTCGGTGCCGAACCAGCCGCAGCGCGAATCCGGCGGGCTGTTGCCCTCGCTGTTCCCGCATTTCGGCAAGTCCGGCGAGACCACCGCATTCGACGCGCGCCAGCGCGCGCTGGCCGACCGCGTCAGCAGCTATCTTTCGAGCGTGCGGGTGCTGACCGGGAATTTCGTGCAGGTCGCGCCGGACGGCAAGAAATCCGAGGGCGAGTTCTACCTGCAGAAGCCCGGTCGCGTCCGCTTCGACTACAACCCGCCGAGTCCGATCGAGCTGATCGCCGACGGCCAATCGGTGGTGGTGCGCGACCGCAACCTCGCCACCCAGGACCTCTATCCGCTGTCGCAGACGCCGCTGCGGTTCCTGCTGTCGGATCGCATCGATCTGCTGCGCGACACCAATCTGGTCGGCATCTCCTCCGACGACGTCTTCGTCACCATGGTGATCGAGGAGCGCCAGATCCTCGGCGGCACCCACCGGCTGATGATGATGTTCAGTGCCAAGGACTACCAGCTCAAGCAGTGGACCGTGACCGACCCGCAGGGCTACGACACCACGGTCGCGGTCTACAACCTCAACTCGACGGCGCAGCCGGACCCCAATCTGTTCCGGATCGACTACACGCGCGACATCATGAAGCCGTAAGGCTTCGCCGCGCTGTTGCGGCGCGAAGGCACGCTATCCACATAACAGCCGCTGCCGCCGCCTGCCGGACTTGCCGCGGCGGTCCGTCTCTTTGATGATTTCCCCATGAAGCTCACAGTCACCACCTGGAACATCAATTCGGTGCGGTTTCGCATCGACCTGGTGGCCAAGTTCATCAAGGCGGTGCGGCCCGATGTGCTCTGCCTCCAGGAAACCAAGTGCCCGGACGACGCATTCCCACGCAAGCGCTTCAAGCGGCTCGGCTATGAGCACATCGCGCTAAACGGGCAGAAGGGCTACCACGGCGTCGCCGTGATTTCGCGACTGCCGTTTGATTCCCACGCCATGAAGATTTATTGCGGCAAGTCCGATTGCCGTCACATGGGCGCCGTGCTGGGCGAGAGGGCCGGGCTGAAGGACCCGCTCACCATCCACAACTACTATGTCCCGGCCGGCGGCGACGAGCCGGACCCCGACGTCAATCCGAAGTTCGCCCACAAGCTCGCCTTCCTCGACGAGCTGCGCGAATGCCCGCACCTGCTGCCGGCCCGCGACCAGCGCGCCATCGTGGTCGGCGACCTCAATGTCGCGCCGCTGGAGTGCGACGTCTGGAGCCACAAGGCCTTGCTCAAGGTGGTGTCGCACACCCCAATCGAGTGCGAAAAGCTGGTCGCGGCACAAAAGGCCGGGAGCTGGATCGACGTGGCGCGCAGTTTCGTGCGCGAGCCGGAGAAACTCTACACTTGGTGGAGCTATCGCTCACCGGACTGGCGCGCTGCCGACAAGGGCCGCCGGCTCGACCACATCTGGGCCTCTTCGGCGCTCGGCGACCGCCTCGCGGCGATCGACGTGAGCAAGGCGGTGCGCGGCTGGTCGCGGCCATCCGACCATGTCCCGGTTACGGTAACGCTCGACGCGTAGTTACCGTGCGAGGCGGCGGCTATCTCGGCGCGTCGCCGGAGTCGAGCATGCCGCGAAGGTCGTAGACAGAGCCGACCGATTCGTGGGCGCGGGAGGCAAGCTGGTCGCGCAGCACCTGCGCCGCTTCGGGATAGCCCTCCAGCATCTTCATGAACAGGCTGCGCGAGATGCGGATCACGGTCGACGGCTCGCGCGCGGTCGCGGTGGCCGGCCGCTTGGTCTCAGCGATCAGCGCAAGCTCGCCGAGCAGGGTGCCGGGCCCAGCGATCACCTCGCCGATCGACTGCGAGCCGCTGTCGAGGCGGAATGAGCCTTCCTGGATCACGTAGCCGCCGTCCGACACTTCGTTGACCGCGAACAGCACCTCGCCCTGATGCACGTAGCGCGCCTCCGCGCCGATGGCGAGGATGCGCAACGCGGTGCGGCCCAGCACCCGCAAGGTCGGCACCTGCTCGATGAAGGCGATGTCGTCGTCAATGCTCACGGCCGCCGTCCTGTGGTCCGGGCGCGGACATCGTCAGGGCACCAGCTTGTAGCCGCCGGCATCCGTGATCAGGATCGCGGGATTGCCGGCGTCCTTCTCGACCTTCTGACGCAGGCGATAGACGTGGGTCTCGAGCGTGTGGGTGGTGACGCCCGAATTGTAGCCCCAGACCTCCTGCAACAAGGTCTCGCGCGACACCGGTTTCTGCCCGGCGCGATAGAGATAGCGCAGGATCGCGGTCTCCTTCTCGGTGAGGCGGACCTTGCTGCCCTTCGGGCTGATCAGGAGCTTGGAGCTCGGCCGGAACGTGTAGGGCCCGATGGTGAAGACCGCGTCCTCGCTGGCCTCGTGCTGACGGAGCTGGGCACGGATGCGGGCCAGCAGCACGGCGAACCGGAACGGCTTGGTGATGTAGTCGTTGGCTCCTGACTCCAGGCCGAGGATGGTGTCCGAATCGGTGTCGTGGCCGGTCAGCATGATGATCGGCGCCTTGAAGCCGTTCTTGCGCAGCATGCGCACCGCCTCGCGACCGTCGATGTCGGGGAGTCCGACATCCATGATCACCAAATCGATCTCGCCTGAGCGCGCCGCCTGAACGCCCTTGGCGCCGGTGTCGGCGGCCACGGCCTCGAATTCGTCGTGCAAGCCGAGCTGTTCGACCAGTGCGGTCCGCAGCTCCGGATCATCGTCGACGATCAGGATTTTGCGGCTGTTGGGCATGAATCCGGGTCTCCCCCAAGAAAGGCCAGAAAACGGCTTGGCCCCATAGCCCGGCGGCTTTGCGCGAAATAGAGCATTCGGGGATAAAAGAGCAAGTTCCCTTGAGGCTTATGCGCAAATCCTCGTTATCGACGCTGTTTGTGCGGGCAAAACCGGCGGATCGCCGCCGCGGCTGGCTGATTGCCGGCCCGCTGGCGCTGCCGGCCGCGCTCGGCCGCTCCGGCATCAAGGCCAACAAGCGCGAAGGCGACGGCGGCACCCCGCGGGGCCGCTTCAAGCTGCGTCGGGTGTGGTGGCGCGCCGATCGCCTGGCGCGCCCGCGCACCTTGTTGCCGGTGCGGCCGATTGGCACGGCGGATGGCTGGTGCGAAGATCCGCACGACCGGCGCTACAACCAGCCGATCCGTCTGCCCGCCGGCGATCCGGGCGACCGGCTGCGGCGACAGGACCGGCTCTACGACATCATCGTCGAGCTCGACCACAACACCCGCCCGCGCGTTGCCGGCCGCGGCAGCGCGGTTTTTCTGCACCTTGCCCGGCCGGCGTTCGCGCCGACCGCCGGATGCGTGGCGCTCGATGGCGCGGCGCTGCGCCGCCTGCTGCCCCGGCTCGGGCCGCGCACCACCATCGTCATCGGCTGAAGGCCCGGCCGAACCTCGCGCAAGTCGAGCGCTGGCGAGTTGGTGGCATGGTGAACAGCGGGTTTACCTGCAATCGCTCCGACGGCCTTAACGAAGTGTCGAAAGGTCCTGTTGTAGAGCACAGGTATCCGCGTGCCGCTCGGCGGCTTCAGCCCTGTTCGATGGGACCCTCATGACGCTTGCAAGCCCGCCGCCTGCCGCCGCCGCCGCCGCCCCCCGTCCCGCCGCCCGCGAGCAGATCGGCCGCGTGCTCGCCGTCAGCGGCTCGCAGCTCACCGTCGGCCTGTCGCTCAGCCCGACCAACGCCCGCGCCACGGTCGGCAAGTTTCTCGGCGTCATCAGCGGCGTCTCGGTCATCATCGGCATGATCACCGAGATCGCCGAGCGGCCGCAGCGCGAGCAGGACCCGACCTGCCGCACCACCGCGACCGTCGACCTGGTCGGCGAGATCAGGGCCAACTCCGCCGGCTCGCCATTCTTCCAGCGCGGCATCACCGAATATCCGATGATCGGCGAAGCCGCGATCATGATGAGCGATCGCGAGCTGCGGCTGATCTACAACGGCAACGCCCCGACGCTTTCGTGCAACGTCGGCGTGCTGCAGCAGGACCAGAGCATCCCCGCCCACATCGACGTCGACCATCTGGTCAGCAAGCATTTCGCCGTGCTCGGCACCACCGGCGTCGGCAAATCGAACGGCGTCGCCATCCTGCTGCAACAGATCCTGAAGGAGCGCCCGGACCTTCGCATCTTCCTGATCGACCCGCACAACGAATATGCCCGCTGCTTCGGCGACAAGGCGCAGGTGCTGACGCCGCGGAACCTGCGGTTGCCGTTCTGGCTGTTCAACTTCGAGGAGACGGTCGACGCCTTCTTCGGCGGCCGCCCCGGCGTCGACGAGGAAGTGGAAATCCTGGCGGAGACCATTCCGCTGGCGAAAGCCGCCTACCTCCAGCTCAAGAACTCCAGCGATCGCAGCAGCCTCGCCAAGAAGAAGGACCCGCGCGCGATGGGCTACGGCGTCGACACGCCGGTGCCCTACCGGATCGAGGACCTGATCACGGTCATCGACGACCGCATGGGCAAGCTCGAGAACCGCTCCTCGCGCACGACCTACAACAAGCTGTTGCAGCGCATCCAGACGTTCCGCAACCACCCGCGCTACGGCTTCATGTTCGAGAACGCCACCGTCGGCGGCGACACCATGGCCGACGTGGTCGGCCACCTGTTCCGCATTCCGGCCAACAACACGCCGATGACCATCATGCAGCTCGCCGGGTTCCCGGCCGAGGTGGTGGACTCCGTGGTGTCGGTGCTGTCACGCATGGCGTTCGACTTCGGCCTGTGGAGCGACGGCGCCTCGCCGCTGCTGTTCATCTGCGAGGAGGCGCACCGCTACGCGCCGGCCGATTCCAAGATCGGCTTCGGCCCGACCCGGCGCGCGCTGTCGCGCATCGCCAAGGAAGGCCGCAAGTACGGCGTGTTCCTCGGCCTCGTCACCCAGCGGCCGGCGGAGATCGACCCGACCATCATCTCCCAGTGCAGCACGATGTTCGTGATGCGGCTGTCGAACGAGCGCGACCAGGGCCTGATCCGCTCGGCGGTGTCCGACGCCGGCGCCAATCTGCTGACCTTCGTGCCGTCGCTCGGCACCGGCGAGGTGTTCGCTTTCGGCGCCGGCGTGCCTCTGCCGACCCGCATGAAATTCCGCGAACTGCCGCCGTCGCAGCGTCCGACCAGCGAGGCCGGCGGCAGCACTCGGCTCGCCGTCGGCATGGCGCCCGACCGCGACATGATCGGCTCGGTGATCGATCGCTGGCGCGCCGCCACCATGAGCCACAAGACGGAGTATGCCGACGATCCGGAGCTTGGTTCCTGGCGCGACGACCTGTCACCGCGCGACGAAGGGCCGGCGCTGCCGCCTTCGGTCAATCAGTACGTTCCGGCGGCGCCACCGCTGGCTCCTGCGCCACTCACCTCCGCGGCTCCGGTTGCGCCCGCCGCAGAGCCGCCGCGCCACAGCATCCTGCGGCGCCCCCTGACCGCAAGCAGCCCCACGATCACGCACGCCGCGCCGGGCGCTCCCCACAACCCGGGGCCCAACAACCCGGCGCCGCTGCCGAGCCGCTATCGCTGAAGGTTCGCGGCGACTTCAGCCGCGAGCGCCGAAGATAGCGCTGCCCACGCGCACGTGGGTCGCACCCATGGCGATGGCGACCGGATAGTCCGCGCTCATGCCCATGGACAGCAGCTTGAGGCCGTTGCGCTCAGCGATCTTGGCGGTGAGCGCAAAGTGCGGCGCCGGCGCCTCCTCGGCGGGCGGAATGCACATCAGGCCGGCGATCGAGAGGCCGTAGGCGTCGCGACAGCGCCGCAGGAAATCGTCGGCCTGCTGCGGCGTGACGCCAGCTTTCTGCGCCTCCTCGCCGGTGTTGATCTCGACGAACAGCAGCGGCCGCCGGCTTTGCCGCTCGATCTCCTTACCCAGCGCCTCGCACAGGCTCGGCCGGTCGACCGAATGGATGGCGTCGAACAGCGCCACCGCCTCGCGCGCCTTGTTGGATTGCAGCGGCCCGATCATGTGCAGCTCAAGACCGGGATGTACCTCGCGCAGTGCGGGCCATTTGGCCTTGGCCTCCTGCACGCGATTCTCGCCGAAGCTGCGCTGGCCGGCCGCGATCACCGGCACGATCGCCGGTGCGTCAAACGTCTTGGACACCGCGACCAGGATCACCGTCGCGGGATCGCGACGGGCGTCGCGGCAGGCTCGCGCAATCTCTTCGCGCACCGCCGCAATTCCGACCGCGCTCGTCTGCGTGCTCACACGCCTGATATAGCACAGCGCAATGACGCGGGCAGCTAGCGGGCGTCGGTGTCCGGCGGCAGCAGGCCATAGCGCAGGAACTGCGCGGTCACGTCCGGCTTGATGGCGCGCGCCGCCGCGATATCGGTATTGCCCGGCGCGTACTCGCCCTTGCGGCGCTTGGCCATGCCGCGACCGTAGAGCGAGTTCACCCGCTTCGGCTCGGCTTGCAGCACCGTGTCGTAGTCGGCGATGGCCTCGGCGTAGCGGCCGATCCGCAGCAGCACAAAGCCGCGGTGTTCGCGCGCCTTGACCGACTTGGCGTCGAGCTTCACCGCCTCGTTGCAGTCGGCCAGCGCGTCCTGCAGGTAGCTCTGCATCGCCTGCGCCCAGCAGCGATGGCTGAAAGCCGCGGCGTTGGCCGGCTGCAGTTTCGCGACCTGGTCGTAATCGGAGACAGCGGCGGCGAACTGCTGCCGGGCCTCATGCGTCATGGCGCGGCTGAAATGGGCCGCGGCAAACTTGCCATTCAGCTTGATGGCCTGGTCGTAGTCGGCGGCGGCGCGGTCATACTGCTGCTTGCGGAACAGCAGGTTGCCGCGATTGTTGTAGGCGGTCACGTCGCGCGGATCGAGCTTGATCGCGGTGTTGTAATCGGCGAGCGCATCGTCGAACCGCCCCTGCCGCTCGCGCACCACGCCTCGGTTGACGTAGGCGTCCTGGTATCTGGCGTCGAGCGCGATGGCCCGATCGTAGTCGGCGGCGGCGCGAGCGTCGTCGCCCTTGGCGTAATAGCCGTTGCCGCGATTGTAGTAGGCAAGGGCGTAACGGCCATCGAGCTTGATCGCCGCGTCGAAATCCGCAATGGCGCGGTCGAGCCGGCCGCTGGCGCCATAGGCGTTGCCGCGGTTGTTGAGCCGCACCGGGTCGGGCTCGATCCGGATCGCCGCGTCGTAGTCGGCAAGCGCGCGCTGGTGCTCGCCCTTGTTGAAGTAGGCAAGGCCGCGGTTGTTGTAGGCCGCGGCGTATTGCGGGTTGAGCTTGATGGCCTGCCCGTAGTCGGCGATCGCCTTGTCGAAATCCGCGCGCGCGGCGAAGGCGATGCCACGATTGTTGAACGCTGCCGCCTGCGCCGGATCGACCTTGATGGCCTGGTCATAGTCGGCGATGGCGCGGGCGACGTCGCCCTTGGCCTTCCACTCGACGCCGCGGTTGGAATAGGCCAGCGCCAAGGTGCGGCCGCTGAAGCCGCCCGAGGCGATGGCCCGGTCGCAGGCCGCCAGCGCTTCCTCGCCCGAGGCCCTGGCGCAGGTCTCCCAGTCGCCGGCGCGCGCCGGCAGCGCCAACATGGATGCAGCGAGGAGGACGGCGAGCGGCGGCAGCAGCCGGGCAGAGTTCGGCATTGAAAGCTCCGATGGGGCCGGGTCGAAGACCCTTACCGCCCGCTCCAGACACGCCAAAGCCGATTCACCGGTTAAGCTTAAAGCGCGGGCCGTGCCGGGCGCCCGCCCGGTCGGCCAATGGCCGACTCTTCTAGCGCTTGGAGCCCGGGCCCTGGTGGGAATCGAGCCCGATGCCGGTGAGATGGCCGAACAGCGTGCGGAGCTTGTCGCGGTCGGCCTGCGGCAGCGGCGGCTTCAGCAGGGATGCGATATTGGCCTTGAGGTGCGCGCTGTCGCCGGTGCCGAACAGCACGACGTCGGCGCCGGAATCGTGCCGAGCAAAACGATAGGCCGCCTCGGTCAGGCTTGCCGCGCCGCCATCATGGATCAGGAAACCGAGCGGATCGGCGCTGTCGCCGAGCGCCTTGTCGACCAGACCCTTGTCGGCCAGCGCCTTGATCTCGCGGGCAATGCGGGGCGGATCGGCAAACATACTGCGCACTGCGAACATCAACAGCGTGCCGATGCCGCGCTCGCGGGTCGCTGGCAGCACGCTCTGCGTCGCGCCCTGGTGCATCATGTGGAAGCCGACCATGAACACCTCCCAGACATCGTCGCGCAGCGCCCGCTTCAAGGTCTGCTGCTCGAACTCGACAATCGGGTTCTCGGTCAGGCCGATGTGGCGGATCTTGCCCTTGTCTTTTTCTTTCAACAGAGCGGGAATGAGCTTCTCGACTCCATAGTCGTATTCGTCGAGCTCGACGCCGTGCAGATTGAACACGTCGACGTGGTAGGTGTTCATCTGCCGCAGCGAGTTGTCGAAATTGGCGATGAACCTGTCCGCAGGCATCCACTCGTTGCCGCGGTGGTACTGGGCCTTGGTGGCGATCACCAGCTTGTCGCGCGGGATGCTCTTGAGCGCGATGCCCACCACCGGCTCGGTGCCGTAGCTCGCCGCGGTGTCGATGAAGTTGACGCCGAGATCCACTGCCTCGTGGATCAGGCCGGCCGACTGCTCAGGGGTCTTGCCGGACTTCAGCCCGAGCCGCGAGAAACCGCCGGTGCCGAGGCCGGCCACGGAGACCTTCAAGCCGGTCTTGCCCAGTGTGGTGTATTGCATTGTCCAATCCCATGAAATTTCGCGGCCTATTGCTACGACCCGGCGGGGCAGGCTGTCGACCGGGGATTCGCTTAGAGCGCGGGCGCCGTTACGACCTGCGCCAGCCCTACTGCGCCTCCAGCGTGGCCATGAATTGGGTTTGCGCAAGCCTCGCGAACATGCCGCCGCGTGACACCAGCGCGTCGAAATTTCCGGACTCGATGATGCGGCCGCCATCGAACACCAGGATGGTATCGGCGTTGCGGATCGTCGCCAGCCGGTGCGCGATGACGAAGGTGGTGCGGCCCTTCATCACCTCGGCGAGCGCGGCCTGGATCTTCGCCTCGGTCACCGCATCGAGCGCGCTGGTCGCCTCGTCGAGAATCAGGATCGGCGGATCCTTCAAAAGCGCACGCGCAATTGACAGGCGCTGGCGCTCGCCGCCGGAGAACATTCGGCCACGTTCGCCCGCCACCATGGCGAGCCCCTCGGGATTGCGCTCGATCACGTCCAGAACCTGGGCCCGTTCGCAGGCCGCCCGCATCTCCTGTTCGGTGGCGTCCGGTTTGCCGACACGGAGATTCTCGGCAATGGAGCGGTCGAACAGCATGATTTCCTGAAACACCACCCCGATGTTGCGTCGCAGCCCGATCAGGGTCATGTCGCGTATGTCGATGTTGTCGATGAGGATCGTCCCGGCTTGCGGATCGAAGGCGCGATGCAGCAGCGCCAATGCCGTGGACTTGCCGGTTCCGGTCGCGCCGACCAGAGCGATCGTCTGCCCAGGCTGTGCGGCGAAGTTCAGATCCTGGACCGCAGGGCGCTTGCCGTCATACGAATACGTCACATCCTTGAACTCGATCTGGCCGCGCAGGCGGCCGGGATCGACAGCGTTCGGCCGATCGCGAACATGCGGCACCGTATCGAGCACGTCGAAGAACTCGCGCAACCGCGGTGCATCGGTGACCATGGTGTTGGCGAAACCAACCCCCTGCTCGAGCTTGCCGATCAGCAACGTGGCGAAGCTCATGAACATCACGATGTCGCCCACCGTGGTCTGACCGTGCATATAGAACCAGACGCCGAGCATCAGAATGGCGAGGATCGTCAACGTCGTTGCCGTTCGCGTGATGACGGTGGCCAGCGCCCACCATGACAGCACCGGAAGCTGCGCGCTCAAGACCTCGTCGCCGAGCTTCTTCATGCCGCGGACTTCATGCTCGACCCGCGTGTAGCTCTGCACCAGCGCGATGTTGCCGAGCGTGTCGGTGGTGCGTTCCGAGACGTCACTGTAGTAGAGCTCGACCTGGCTCTGGAGCGACTGGCTCTTGGAGATGATCAGCGCGATCAGAGCCGCGAACACGCAGCACAAAATGACGAGCAGGACTCCATAGCGCCAGTCGACAAACAGCGTCGCGGGCAGCAGAACGAACAGAGAAATGATGCTCACGAAGTGCTCGCGGAAGAACGAGAGCCACAGGCTCCACAGCGTGTTGGTGCCGGTCACCATCACCTTCACCAGCCGGCCCGAATGCGCCCCGGTGTGATAGCTGAGCGGCAGTTGCAGGACGTGCTCGAAGAAGATCGTCCGCACCGCCTGGTACCGGCGATGGGAAAGGCGATCGGCGTGCAGCGCGATCAGCGTGCCGGCGACGATGGTAAACAGGGCGAAACCGACCCAGGCCCCGAGCAACCGGACCAGCCTGTCCCAGTCGAGCGCTGAAGTGTTGGATTGGCTGGCCGTCAGCGTGTCGATGATACGGCCGAACAGCATCGGCTCGGCGAACAGCGCCCCGGCCAGCATGAGATTGGCGAGCGCCAGGACCCAGCCGAGGCGAGCTTCCCGGCCGAGCATCGCGAGCACGCGTCCATAAAGCCGGATAAAGCTCACCTATCGCCCCTCACCCCCTGCAGGCCAAGCCTTCTACCGCATCAGCGCAACCGAAACCCGGGGAAGCGGTTGTATGGCGGGACTGCTGGAAAGCAAATTCGTCGATCCATGGCAATCCGCTGTGGCTTCGAACCGCAAAAGAGACCGAACCAAAATGGCCAAACGTCCGTCTACAACAACCGGTGCGGGCAAGGGTTCCGGTCGCACGCCCGCGGCCGGCAAGGCCGACAAGAAGGCCAAGGCCAAAACAGCTGCCAAGGCCGAAGACGGCGGCGAAGAGACCGAAGCTGGACGCCCCGACCTGAGCGAGGCCGAAAGGGCCGAGGCCGAGGCGGCGGAAATCGAGGCGTCCGCCCCGGTCGACAAGAAGATCGAAGAGCTGAACGAGGCCGGCGAGGAGATCGAAGACCCGGAAACGCTCGAGCGCCTCAAGCGCAAATACATGGTGTTGCGCTTCTGGCAGACGGCGCGGCGCTTCTGGACCGACCCCCGCTCTTATATCGCCTGGTCGCTGACCGGTGCGCTGTTGGCCGTGATCCTGATCAATCTGGCCGCCGCCTATGCGATGAACGTCTGGAATCGCAACATCTTCGACGCGCTGGAAAGGAAGGACGGCGCCGCCGTCGTCACGCTGTCCGGCGTGTATCTCGTGATCCTGGCCATCAGCGTGGCGTTTGCCATTGTCCAAGTGTACGCCCGCATGACGATCCAGCGCCGCTGGCGCCAATGGCTGACCGACAACCTGGTCGATCGCTGGCTCAAGAACGGCCGCTACTACCAGCTCAACCTGATCAGCGGCGACCATAAGAATCCGGAGTATCGCATCGCCGACGACGTGCGCCTCGCCACCGAATCTCCCGTCGATTTCGTCACCGGCGTGCTGGCGGCATTCCTGTCCGCGGCCACCTTCATCGTTGTGTTGTGGACCATCGGCGGCTCGCTCAATCTCAGCTTGATCGGTCTCAATGTCGACATTCCGGGCTTCCTTGTGGTCGCTGCCGTCATCTATGCGGTGATCGCGTCCGGCCTGATGATGATCATCGGCCGCCGCTTCATCAGCGTGTCCGAGCAAAAGAACCAGACCGAGGCCGAGCTTCGCTATCTCCTGACCAGGCTCCGCGAGAACGGCGAAAGCATCGCGCTGATCCAGGGCGAGGAGGAGGAGCGGCAGGGCGTCGACCGCTCGCTCGGCGCCGTGCTGAAGACATGGCGGTCGATCTGCTATCAGACGATGAAGACGACCTTCGTCTCGTCGAGCTCCGGATTCATTGCGCCGATCCTGCCGATCATCCTGTGTGCGCCGAAATTTCTCGACGGCACCATGACGCTCGGTCAGGTCATGCAAGCGGCATCGGCCTTCACCACCGTGCAGACCGCCTTCAACTGGCTGGTCGACAACTATCCGAAGCTCGCCGACTGGACCGCATCGGCCCGCCGCGCCGCCTCGCTGATGGTGTCGCTCGACGGGCTGGAGCGCGCCGAGAAAGGCGGCGACGAAGGCGTTGACCGGATCGAGATCAGCCGCGACGGCGAGGGCGCTGCGATCCGCCTGAACGATCTCTACGTCACACTCGACGACGGCAGCGCCGTCCTCGACGACACCGAGATTGCCATCAAGCCCGGCGAGCGCGTGCTGGTGGCGGGAGAATCCGGCACCGGCAAAAGCACGCTGGTCCGAGCGATCTCGGGGTTGTGGCCGTGGGGCGGCGGACAGATCGTGATCCGGCGCGGCGCCAAGCTGATGATGCTGCCGCAGCGTCCGTATATTCCGATCGGCACCCTGCGTCGCGCCGCGACCTATCCCGACCCCGCCGACAGCAAGGAGATCAAGGACATCGCCGAGGCGTTCAAGCATGTCGGCCTCGGCCATCTCGTCGACAGGATCGAGGACGAGGCGCCGTGGGACCAGACGCTATCGGGCGGCGAAAAGCAGCGGCTCGCCTTCGCGCGCATTTTCCTGCACAACCCCGACATCATCGTGCTCGACGAGGCCACGGCGGCGCTCGATCCGGAGAGCCAGGACAAGCTGATGAAGCTGCTCAGCAAGCAGCCGGAGGAGACCACGCTGGTGAGCGTCGGCCATCGGCCCGAGCTCGAGGCGTTTCACAACCGCAAGGTCGTGCTGGAGCGCAGAAAGGGCGGCGCCAAGCTGGTGAGCGACATCAAGCTGGTGCCGCGGCCGAAGAAGCAGCGCTTCCTGCGCGGGCTGCTGCGCGGCGGGAAAAAGAAGAAGGCGGCTTAGCGGAGAAGCGTTGGGCCCCAGCGGGGACATTCACCCTCCCAGGATGGGCTCAGTCCATTCCGCCCGCCAAACCCCTTCCCCATCCCCGCGGTCGGCCATCCGTGGGGGCACACCCACATGGGCCACGTGCGCAACACCACTATGGGCGGCGTGGTGGTGCGCTTCAAACGCGACGTGCTGCACCCGATGATCGTGACTCAGTCCGGCGAAATCAATTCCACGCTCGGAAAGTAGCTTCGATACCGATTCGCATCACGTGTAACCAGCGGCGCTCCCAGCGTCGCAGCGTGCGCGCCGATGAAGAAATCCGGCAGCAGGCTGGTTCGTGGACCGCCTCGGTGGCGATAAGCCGTGAAAGCCTGGCCGGCGACAAACAACGCCGGCCGCGGCATCTCGGCGACCGTGACGTCCGCAGACGCTAGCAACGCGTCGACGTCCTCGATCCGCGCGAAACGGCTTGAGAACTCGGTATAGACGACGGGATTGATCGCCAACCGATCGCGCAGCGCCGCGTTATCGAGCTGCTGCTGCGACCATTCTGCCCAAACGGAATCGTCGGTGACGACATCCAGCAGGACGTTGGTGTCGACGAAGATCACACCTCCGCCGGCGGACCGCGCAAGAGCGCCATGATCTCGTCCGTCGTCATGTCGCTTTTCAAGATACCGCGAAATCGCTCAAACCGACTCTTGGGAGCCGCGGACTTCTTCCCGGCCTTGGTCAGCACCACCCGACCATCTGACGTGAGGCCAAAATCGACCGCGCTGCCGGGCTTGAGGTTCAGCCGGTCACGCACCGCCTTTGGAATGGTGACCTGGCCCTTGCTGGTGAGCGTGGTACTCATCGGTATGGCCTTAAGGTATTACCTTGCAATTGAGAGTATTACATCGGCTGAGATCGCATGATTGTCAATACGTCCACTCCGCCGGCCAAACCCCTTCCCCATCCGATCAGCCGGCCCTAAAACATCCGGCAAATGCCCCCGGAATCCCCCCAACCCTCCCGCTACAACGCCCGCGAGGCCGAAGGCCGTTGGCAGCAGGCGTGGGACCAGCGTGGCATCTTCAAGACCGCGAACGACGACCCGCGCCCGAAATACTACGTGCTGGAGATGTTCCCCTACCCGTCGGGGCGCATCCACATGGGCCACGTCCGCAACTACACCATGGGCGACGTGGTGGCGCGCTTCAAACGCGCCCGCGGCATGAACGTGCTGCACCCGATGGGCTGGGACGCGTTCGGCATGCCGGCCGAGAACGCCGCGATGGAGCGCAAGGTCCATCCCCGGGAGTGGACCTACGCCAACATCGCGGCGATGAAGAAGCAGCTCCAGAGCATGGGGCTGTCGCTCGACTGGAGCCGCGAGGTCGCGACCTGCGACCCGGCCTATTACAAGCACCAGCAGGCGATGTTCCTGGATTTCATGCGCGCCGGCCTGGTCGAGCGCGAACAGCGCAAGGTGAACTGGGACCCGGTCGACATGACCGTGCTGGCCAACGAGCAAGTCATCGACGGCCGCGGCTGGCGAAGCGGCGCCGTGGTCGAGCAGCGCGAGATGAACCAGTGGGTGTTCAAGATCACCCGCTACTCGCAGGAGCTGCTCGACGCCATCGACACGCTCGACCGCTGGCCGGAAAAAGTCCGGCTGATGCAGAAGAACTGGATCGGGCGGAGCGAAGGCCTGCTGGTGCGCTTCGCGCTCGATCCCAAGACGGCGCCGCAAAATTCGGCGGGCCAGGCCGAGAGCGAACTGGAGATCTTCACCACGCGGCCCGACACGCTGTTCGGCGCGCGCTTCATGGCGATCGCGCCGGACCATCCGCTGGCGCAATCGGCGGCGAAGGGCAATCCCGCGCTCGCGGCCTTCATCGCCGAGTGCAAGCGCCACGGCACCGCCCAGGCCGAGATCGACACCGCCGAGAAGATGGGCTTCGACACCGGCATCCGCGCCATCCATCCGTTCGATCCGGGCTGGACGCTGCCGGTCTATGTCGCGAACTTCATCCTGATGGAATACGGCACCGGTGCCATCTTCGGCTGCCCGGCGCACGACCAGCGCGACCTCGACTTCGTCAACAAATACGGCCTCGGCAACGTGCCGGTGGTCTGCCCGCCGGGCCAGGATCCGAAAACCTTCGTCATCACCGACACCGCCTACGACGGCGACGGCACCATGATCCACTCGCGCTTCCTCGACGGCATGACCATCGAGCAGGCCAAGGAGGAGGTGGCGAAGCGCCTTGAGGGCGCGACCCGGGGCAATGCTCCGGTCGGCCAGCGCCAGGTCAATTTCCGGCTGCGCGACTGGGGCATCTCGCGGCAGCGCTACTGGGGCTGCCCGATCCCGATCATCCATTGCGAGAAATGCGGCGTGGTCCCGGTGCCGGCCAAGGACCTGCCGGTGAAACTGCCGGACGACGTCACCTTCGATCGCCCCGGTAATCCGCTCGACCGCCATCCGACCTGGAAGCACGTCGCCTGTCCGCAATGCGGCGGTCCGGCCCGGCGCGAGACGGACACCATGGACACGTTCGTCGACTCGTCCTGGTATTTCGCGCGCTTCACCGATCCGTGGATCACCACCGCGCCGACCGACCGCAAGGCGGTCGACGCCTGGCTGCCGGTCGACCAGTATATCGGCGGCATCGAGCACGCCATCCTGCACCTTTTGTACTCGCGGTTCTTCACCCGCGCCATGAAGGCCACCGGCCACGCCGGGCTCGACGAGCCGTTCGCCGGCCTTTTCACCCAGGGCATGGTGGTGCACGAGACCTATCAGAAGCAAAACGGCGAATGGGTGACGCCGGCCGAGGTCAAGCTCGCAGGCTCGGACGACAGCCGCACGGCAACGCTGGCCGCGACCGGCGAGCCGATCAAGATCGGCGGCATCGAGAAGATGTCGAAAAGCCGGAAGAACACCGTCGACCCCGACGACATCATGGGCAGCTACGGCGCCGACGTGGCGCGCTGGTTCATGCTGTCGGATTCGCCGCCCGAACGCGATGTGGAATGGACCGAGCGCGGCGTGCAGGGCGCATTCCGTTTCACCCAGCGGCTGTGGCGGCTGGTTTCCGAAATTGCCGAGATCGCCAAGGCCGCCCCCGCCGCTCGGCCGGACTCGTTCACTGAACCAGCGCTGGCGGTGCGCAAGGCCGCCCATGGCGCGCTGGCCAAGGTCACCGACGCTATCGAGAAGCTGCACTTCAACGTCGGCGTGGCCCACATCTACGAATTCGCCAACACGCTTGGGTCGGCCGTTGCCCGACCGGCGGCCACCCCCGATTTCGCCTTCGCGATCCGCGAGGCCGGCGCAATCCTTGTGCAACTTTTCCATCCGATGATGCCGCACCTCGCCGAGGAGTGCTGGGCGGCGCTCGGCCACGACACCCTGGTTGCCGCTGAGCCTTGGCCGGCCGTCGAGGCGGCGCTCCTGGTCGAGGACACGGTGACCTTGCCGGTCCAGGTCAATGGCAAGAAGCGGGCGGAGGTCACGGTGCCCCGCAATGCAGCAAACGCCGAGGTGGAGGCTGCCGCCTTGGCATTGGATGCGGTACAACGGGGGCTCGACGGCAAGCGCCCGAAAAAGGTCATTGTCGTCCCGCAGAGGATTGTGAATGTGGTGGTCTGAACGCCGCATCCCGCTGACCCGGGTGGCGCTGGTGATGGCCTTGTCGGGCCTGCTCGGCGGCTGCTTTCAGCCGCTTTACGCCTCGCGTACGTCGGATGGCGGGCCAGGCCTGCGCGATCGCCTGAGCGGCGTCGACATCGAGCAGATCAAGACCAAGAGCGCCTCGCCGGAGGCCCGCGTCGCGGTCGCGATCCGCAATGCCCTGGTCTTCGACCTGAACGGCGGCGCGGAAGCGCCGTCACCGACCCATCGCCTGAGGATCGTGCTCACCCCGTACCGCCAGCAGGTCATCGTCGACGTCACCACCGCGCGGTCCGACGTGGAAATGGTCGGTTTCCAGGCCGCGTACACGCTGACGGAACTCGCCACCAACAAGGTGGTCGTCGCCGGCCAGACATTCTCACGCGCCTCCTACGACATCCCAGGCCAGGAGCAGCGTTTCGCCGGGGCGCGCGGCCAGCTTGACGCCCAGCAGCGCACCGCCAAAGTGATCGCCGACAGCATCACCGCCCGGCTTGCTTCCTATTTCACCGCCGGCACCTGATCTCGCGGCGCCGCTTGGCAGCGAGTCATTGCCGGGCGTGACCCGGCCATCCATGATGACGCGCCATGGTCGCCATCAAGTCCTCTGAGGCCGATGCCTTTGTTGCGCGCGCCGGCGCGGCGCAGCCGGTCGTACTGGTATTCGGGCCCGACGCCGGCCTGGTCAGCGAGCGCGTCGAGAAGATCATCACCGTGTCGGTGGCCGATCCCAATGACCCGTTCGCGCTGGTCCGGCTCTCCGGCGATCTGCTCGCCTCGGAGCCGTCGCGCCTGGCCGAAGAGGCCCACACCATCCCACTGTTCGGCGGACGCCGCGCCGTGTGGGTGAAGGCCGGCCCCCGCAATTTCGCCGCCGCGGTCGACCTGGTGCTGGCGACGCCGCCGAAGGATTGCCGCATCGTGATCGAAGCCGGCGACCTGCGGCGCAGCTCGCCGCTGCGTGCAGCCTGCGAAAAATCCAAGGCCGCCGCCGCAGTGCCCTGCTATGCCGACGGCGACCGCGAGCTCGGCCGCCTGGTCGATGACGAGATGCGCGCCGCCGGGCTGAGCATCGCCCCGGACGCGCGCGCGGCGGTGGTGGCGCTGATCGGCGGCGACCGCGCCGCCTCGCGCAGCGAGCTCGCCAAGCTTGTGCTCTACGCGCGCGGACGCGACCGCGTCACCCTCGACGACGTGCAGGCGGTGGTGACCGATGCATCGGGGCTCGCCCTCGACGAGCTGCTCGATGCCGCCTTCGCCGGACTTCTCCCCGAGACCGAAGCACAATTTTCCAAGGCGCTGGCCGCCGGAACGAGCTCCGGCACCATCCTGGCGATGGCGCTGCGTCACGTCGTGCAATTGCACAAGGCGCGGCTCGCGTTGGAAGCCGGGGGAGACGCCCGCAGCGCGCTGTCGAGCTTCATCCCACCGCTGCATTTCAGTCGCCAAACCCCGGTCGAGACGGCGCTGCGAGGCTGGACCGGGCAGCGCCTCGAGCGCGCGATGGAGAGCCTCGCCGACGCCGCCAAAGAGGCGCGCCGGCTGCGCGCCCCGATCGACGAGCTGGCTGCGCCGATGGCACAGCGCGCGCTGCTGGCGATCGCGGTCAGCGCCCGCCGCAAGGCATAGCGCGCATCTGGCGCACGTTGCCGGGACCAGTTCACAACAAACGGAATGCGCTAGCATCCCGTTCTCAGTTGGGTGGGAGGCTATCGTGAGTCGAGGAATGATTTCGTGGTATGGCGCAGCGCTTGTGGCGCTCGCCATGGCTGGGGCCGGTGACATGCCGGCCAACGCGCAAGCCTATCCGGCCAAGACTATCAAGCTTGTGGTGCCGTTCGGTCCGGGCGGCCCGACCGATCTTGCCGCGCGCACCGCCTCGCAACTGGTGCAATCCAGCCTCGGCCAGAATGTCGTGATCGAGAATCGTCCCGGCGCCGGCGGCGCCACCGGGAGCAAATCCGTGGCGGCGGCCGATGCCGACGGCTACACGTTGTTGATCGGCACCAGCGCCACACTTGGAGTGGTGCCGGCATTGGTCAAAAGCCCGGGCTACGATCCGATCAAGAGTTTCGCGCCGGTCGCGAAGCTTTCCGACAGCACCACCGTGCTGGTCGTGCCGACGAGCTTTCCACCGAACTCGATCGCCGAGCTCGTAGCCTATGCCAAGGACAATCCCGGCAAGCTCAGCTACGCGTCGGCCGGCTATGGCAACCAGACCCAGCTTGCCGCAGAGCTGCTGCTGGCGCGCGCCGGCATCAAGGCCGTGCATGTGCCCTACAAGAGCGGCGCTGAGATGGTGACTGCGGTGCTGAGCGAGCAGGTGCAGATGACGTTCCCCGACATTTCGATTCTGCTGGGGCTGATCCGCGAGAAGAAGATCAAGGCGCTGGCGGTGACCAGCGCCGCGCGGCATCCGGAGCTGCCCGAAGTTCCGACCATGGCCGAGAGCGGCATCGCCGACTACGTCACGACGTTCTGGACCGGCGTGGTTGCGCCGGCCGGCACGCCGAGCGACGTCGTGAGCAAGCTCAACACCGCGATCAGCGACGGCCTGAAGACCGCGGCGGTGCGCGAAAGCCTCGCCCGCGTCGGCGCTCAGCCGGCGCCCGGCTCGCCCCAGGCGTTCGCCGACTTCATCGCCGCCGAGGCGCACAAGTGGGAGGCGATCGCGAGGACCGCCGGGATGGAGCGGCAGTGATTTTCTGAACGCGCCGGAAGCGCGCCTTCGGGCACGCGATCAGATCGAGCGGATACGCGGCTTGCCGGGCGGCCAGTTGGCTGCGGCGCCGACCGGATCATGCTCAAGCCGCCGCGCAATATCGTCAAGCTGCTCCAGCGTCCGATAGCGCACCTCGACCACGCCGCCGCCACTCGCGCGATGCTCGATGGTGACCAGCAAGCCGATGGCATTGGTCAATCGGTTTTCCAGCGCCTCGGTGTTCGGGTCCTTGCCCATCTGCCCGGTCTTGCGAACATGCCGGGCCTGGCGCTTGCCGTCCTTGCGGGCCAGGTCTTCGACCTGACGTACATTGAGGCCGCGCTTGACGATGTCGGCCGCGATGGCGTCGGCGTTGGGCTGCCCGACCAGGGCGCGTGCGTGCCCGGCGGACAATTGCCCTGACAGCACGTAGGCCTTGATGGCGTCGGACAATTTCAGAAGCCGCATCGTGTTGGCCACGTGACTCCGGCTCTTGCCGACGATCTTGGCGACGTCGTCCTGCGTGTGATGATACTCGTCCATCAGCGCCTGATAGCCCGCCGCTTCTTCCATGGGATTGAGATCGGCGCGCTGCACGTTCTCGATGATCGCGATCTCGAGCGACTCGGCGTCGGTCGCCTCGACCACGACCACCGGCACCTCGTGCAGACCAGCGCGCTGCGCGGCGCGCCAGCGCCGCTCGCCGGCGATGATCTCGAAGCTGTCGGGTCCCATGCTTCGCGCGACAATCGGCTGGATGATGCCGCGCTTGCCGATCGAGGCCGCGAACTCGTCGAGTTCGGCGTCGGAGAAAATCTTGCGCGGATTGCGCGGGTTGGGGCGCAGCATTTCGATCGGCACCTTGCGCTGATGCCGCGCGCCGCGCTCGACCGCCTGCGACTCGACGCCGACGTCGCCCATCAGCGCGGCGAGTCCGCGCCCCAGTCTCGACCGTGCCGCTTCGTCTGCCATGGCATCCTCCGGAGGTTTCAACTGGCCCTCAGCTCCTTCTCGCGTTGGATGATCTCGGTGGCGAGCCGCAGATAGGCTTCGCTGCCGACGCACTTCAGATCGTAGACCAGCACCGGCTTGCCGTAGGACGGCGCCTCGGACACACGCACGTTGCGCGGGATGATGGTGTCGTAGACCTTGCGGCCCATGAACTCGCGGACGTCGGCGACCACCTGGTTGGACAGGTTGTTGCGGGCGTCGAACATGGTGAGCACGATGCCGTGGATGCTGAGGTCGGGATTGAGCGTGGTCTTGACCTGCTCGACGGTCTGCAACAGTTGCGACAGCCCTTCGAGCGCGAAGAACTCGCATTGCAGCGGCACCAAGATGGCGTTGGCCGCAGCCATGGCGTTGACGGTCAGCAGATTGAGCGACGGCGGGCAGTCCACCAGCACGTAGGTGAAATCGCCGACGCCGACGAACTTGCCCTGGTTCAACGGCGCGATCGCGGTGCGCAGCCGGAAGGCGCGGTCGCGGGTCTGGCCGATCTCGAGCTCGAGGCCGGACAGATCCATGGTCGATGGCGCGATGCAAAGCCGCGGCACCGCGGTGGCGATGATGGCCTCGCGCAAGGTGGCTTCGCCGACCAGCACGTCGTAGGTCGAGCAGCGCCGGTTGCGGCGATCGATGCCGAGCCCGGTCGAAGCATTGCCCTGCGGGTCGAGGTCGATGACCAGCACGCGCTCGCCAATAGCGGCCAGCGCCGTGCCGAGGTTGATGGCCGTCGTGGTCTTGCCGACGCCGCCCTTCTGGTTGGCGATGGCGATCACGCGCGGCGGCTTGGCGGGCTCGGCCCGCTCCGACAGCACCACGACTTCGGCGGTGGGGGTCTGCTCCTGTGCCGCCGGAGCCTCGGGCCGGAGCGGCACGACGATGCCGTCGCCGGTCGGCGGGTCACTGCTATCTTGTTGATCTGACATCGAAATCACCTCAAGCGGTGGTGCTGCGACAACGCGCCAACCACCACAATGCCGCTGCTTGGCTCGGTTCGGCTCGGAACGATACGCGCCTTGATGTTCCAACATTTAGCGGCTTCGGTCAATTCGGCCTCTACATCTTGGCCTTTGAGGAACAGCGCTTGTGCACCTGTTTTCAGCAGCGGCGCGGCCAGATCGAGCAGGACGGTGAGCGGAGCCAGCGCCCGCGCGGTGACAACGTCGGCCGGTCCACGATGGGTGTGCACGAATTCCTCGATTCGCACGGCATGCACCTGCGCCGCGACGCCGGTTTGACGCGCAGCTTCGCGAAGGAAGGCCGCCTTCTTCTGGTTGCTTTCCACCAGGTGCACCGTCGCGCCGGGCTGGTCGGCGAGGGCGATCGCCAGCACCAGGCCGGGAAAGCCGCCGCCGGTGCCGAGGTCGACCCAATGCCGAGCCTGCGGTGCGAGTGGCAGGAGCTGGAGCGAATCGGCGATGTGACGAGTCCACAGCGTCGGGATCGTCGAGGCCGCGATCAGATTGGTTCGCGCCTGCCATTCGAGCAGCAGTGCCACGAACCGGTCGAGCCGTGCCGCTGTTTCACGTGAAACGGGGGTGAGCGCGAGCGCCCGGTCGCGGTCCGCCGCGAGGGGCTCGGGTGATCTGCTGCGGGCCTGCACCATGGCTCGCCTTTCCGCGCTCAGGCGGCTGGCCGGCCCCTGCCCGCCCGTCGCACGTATGCAACCAGCAGCGTGAGCGCTGCCGGCGTGATGCCATCGATGCGGCCGGCCTGGCCGATGGTCCGCGGCCGCAGCGAAGTAAGCTTGTGCCGGATCTCGTTGGACAGGCCCGGCAGCGCGCCGTAGTCGAGGTCGGCCGGCAGCTCGAAGCTTTCGTCGCGGCGATAGGCGGCAATGTCGGCCGCCTGTCGGTCCAGATAGACGGCGTATGTGGCGTCGATTTCGAGCTGCTCCGCGATCTTCCGCTCGATGGCGCCGAGCTGCGGCCAGATGCCAACCAGCTCGTTCACACCCAGATCGGGGTAGGACATCAGCTCAAAAGCGGTTCTGCGCTGGCCATCGCGATTGAGGGAGAGACCGTGCTGGGCGGCCTCATTCGGTGTGATGGACAAGCTGTCCGCCAGGGCCCGGGCCTCCTGCAAGGCTTTGGCCTTGGCCTCGAAGTGACGCCGGCGCTCGGGGTCGACGCAGCCGAGCGCGATGCCCCTCCCAGTCAGCCGCTGGTCTGCGTTGTCAGCCCGCAAGGTCAGCCGGTATTCGGCCCGCGAGGTGAACATCCGGTAGGGCTCGGTGATGCCGCGGGTGACCAGGTCGTCGATCATCACCCCGAGATAGCCTTCGGCGCGGTCGAAGATGACGCCACGGCCGCCGCCGGCGCGAGTGGCGGCACTCAAGCCCGCGATCAGGCCCTGGGCCGCGGCCTCCTCATAGCCAGTGGTGCCGTTGATCTGGCCGGCCAGGAACAATCCCGAGGTGCGCTTGGCCTCCAGGGTCGGCTCGAGCTCACGGGGATCGACGTGGTCGTATTCGATGGCGTAGCCCGGCCGGACCATCCGGGCGCGTTCCAGGCCCGGGATGGTGGCGAGCAGCGCCGCCTGGACATCCTCCGGCAGCGAGGTCGAGATGCCGTTCGGATAGACGGTGGGATCGTCGAGGCCCTCCGGCTCCAGGAAAATCTGATGGCCATCGCGGTCGCCGAACCGGACGATCTTGTCCTCGATCGACGGGCAATACCGCGGACCGCGGCTCTGGATCTGGCCGGAATACATCGGGGAACGGTGGACATTGGCCCGGATCACGGCGTGGGTGGCCGGCGTGGTGCGGGTGATCCCGCATTGAATCTGCGGATTTTCAATCCGGTCGGTGAGGGTCGAGAACGGCTCCGGCGGCTCGTCACCCGGCTGCATCTCGAGGCCGGCCCAGTCGATGCTGCGGCCGTCCAGGCGCGGCGGAGTGCCGGTTTTCAGGCGCCCGAGCGCGAAACCGAATCGCTCCAGAGTACGGGACAGCCCGATCGCTGGCGCCTCGCCGACCCGGCCGGCCGGCACCTGGCGCTCGCCAACATGAATCAGACCACGAAGAAAGGTGCCGGTGGTGAGCACCACCGCCCCTGCCCTGAGCTCGCGGCCATCGGCCAGGCGGAGCCCGCAAACGGCCCGGTCCGAAATCAGGACATCGTCGGCCTCGCCCTCGATCACAGTCAGGTCGGCGATGGCCCGAATCGCCTGCTGCATCGCTTTTGCGTAGAGCGCCCGATCGGCCTGGGCCCGCGGCCCGCGCACGGCCGGACCCTTGCGTCGATTGAGCACCCGGAACTGGATGCCGCCACGGTCGGCAATGCGGCCCATCAGTCCGTCGAGGGCGTCGATTTCCCGAACCAGGTGACCCTTGCCCAGTCCGCCGATGGCTGGATTGCACGACATCGCGCCAACGGTGGAAAACCGATGCGTGACCAGAGCGGTGGCCGCACCCATCCGGGCCGCCGCGGCCGCGGCCTCGCAGCCGGCATGGCCGCCGCCGATGACGATGACATCAAAACGATCTGTCATAGGGCTGCTCTCGGGCTGTTCTAGCCGAGCCGCGAAAATCGGTCAAAATAGCGAGTGTTTCACGTGAAACAGAGCACCGTCGCCCTCGCCGCCAAGAAATGAATCAAAAGCCATTATTTCCCGATGCAGAAATCGCGGAAGATGGAATCTAGAATATCCTCGACATCGACCCGCCCCGTCAGCTTGCCCAAGGTCTGCGCCGCGGTTCGCAGTTCCTCCGCTCTGATGTCCTCTTGGGATGCCGAGGTCGCCCGTTCGAGGGCTTGTAGAACGTGAATCAGAGCCTTGCGATGGCGTTGCCGGGTGACCAGCGCCGCTTCTCGGCCGAAGTACCGGCTTGCGAACCTGTTCAATTCCGATAGCAATTCGGAGATGCCCAATCCCGTCGCTGCTGAAAGCCGATATTCATTGAATAATGAATTAGATTTCAGTTCTTGACTATTGGCCTTATCCTTTGTGAGCAAGTCGGCCTTATTCCACACGCGCCAATGACCGGGCTTGCTCTGCAAGACTTCATTTCCAGGAGGTGTTGAGTCCAGGCGGGCACGCGCGTCCTCCACCCAGAGGACCAGGTCGGCTTGCGCGGCGCGGTCACGCGCGCGCCGCACCCCCTCCTGCTCCACCGGATCGTCGCTGTCCCGGACACCAGCGGTGTCCAGCAGCGTCACAGGGTAGCCGTCGAGGTCGAGATGGACCTCGATCACATCCCGGGTGGTGCCAGCCACCGGCGAAACGATCGCGGCCTCGCGGCGTGCGATGCGGTTGAGCAAGGTGGACTTGCCGACATTGGGCGGCCCGGCGATGGCGACCACCAAGCCGTCGCGCAGCCGCTCGCCACGGCCGGCGTTGGCCAACGCCTCCGCGATTTCGTCGCGAAGCTCTTGCACAATCCGCAGCGCGGGGCCGACCGTATCTTCAGGCACGTCGCCTTCGTCGGGAAAATCGATCTGCGCTTCGACCAGCGCCAGCGCCTGGATGAGCCGCCCGCGCCAGCTCTCAGCGCGATCGCCGAGCAGGCCCTTGAGCTGCCGATAGGCCTGGCGGCGCTGCACCTCGGTCTCGGCTGAAACCAGGTCGGCCAGGCCCTCGACTGCGGTGAGATCGAGCTTGCCGTTCTCGAACGCGCGTCGGGTGAACTCGCCGGCCTCGGCCGGCCGCAACCCATCGATCCCCTCAAGCGCGCGCAGCACCGCTGCAATGACGGCGCGCCCACCGTGGAGTTGCAGCTCGGCCATGTCCTCGCCGGTCTCGCTTCCCGGCCCCGGAAACCACAGCGCCACCGCTTCGTCGATAACCTCCGCGCTGTCGGGATCGCGCACCCGGACCAGCCCGACCTGGCGCGGCTGGGGCGGCCGCCCGGTCAGCCGCTTCAATGCCTCGCCGGCGCGCGGCCCGCAGACGCGAATGACGGCGATCGCCGCCGGCGGCCGGCCGGAGGACAGGGCGAAGATGGTGTCGCGCTCGGGCAGGGGCATCGCAGCACGGAAACGCCGTGCACAAGCTTCGGTCAAGAGCCACCGCCGCGACCCGATCCGGCGCCTCTTTCGGCCGCCTTACGCCAAACGCTACGATGCACGGAACCGTCGCCATCAACCCCCAGCCGCGGAAAGCCTTCGCCATGACCGCACCGACCACCGCATCCAGGCCGCCGTTCAAGGCCGATACTGTTGGCAGCCTGCTGCGCAGCAGGCGCCTGCTCGAAGCGCGCGCGCAACACAAGGCCGGACAGCTTGCCGATCAGGCGTTGCGGGCGATCGAAGACCAGGAGGTCGCGCGCGCTGTCGACCTGCACAAGCAGGTCGGGCTCAAGGTCTGCACCGACGGCGACTTCCGGAGGCGTCACTGGTTCATGGATTTCATCGAGCGGATCGACGGCATCCGCTTCGGCGAGCCGATGCCGGTGCGCTTCAAGAGCGCCGACGGCAGCGTCGAGTTCTCGCCACCGCGCATGGAACTGCACGGACGGCTCAAGCGAACGCAAAGCCTGACGCGGGGTGACTTCACACTGGTCAAGCCCGTGGCTGACGCAGCCGGCCTCGTGGCCAAGCAGTGCATCCCCTCGCCGACGCTGCTTCACTTCCGCTCGACGCGCTCGCGCATGCACAGCGCGATCTATCCCGATGTGGCGCTGCTCTACGAAGATATTGCGCAGGTCTATCGAGAGGAGATCGCCGCGCTCTACGCCGCCGGATGCCGCTATCTGCAGATCGACGAAACCAACCTGCCGGGGCACCTGTCCGACCCGTCGCTGCGGGCACGCGCCAAGGAGGAGGGCGAGGATCCGGACGCGCTGGTGAGGCGCTATGCCGAGTTGATCAACGACTCGGTGCGCGACGCACCCTCGGATATGACGGTCTGCGTCCACATGTGCCGCGGCAATCACGCTGGCGGCTGGTTCGCCGAGGGCGGCTACGACGCCGTGGCCGAGGTGTCGTTCAGCCAGATCGACGTCGACGGCTTTTTCCTGGAATACGACACGCCGCGCGCTGGATCGTTCGCGCCGCTGCGCCATCTCGGCAAGGGCAAGGTGGCGGTGCTGGGTCTCGTCACCACCAAGTCGCCGGTGCTGGAAAAGAAGGACGAGCTCAAGCGCCGCATCGAGGAGGCAGCAAAACACGCGCCATTGGAATTCCTGGCGCTGAGCCCACAGTGCGGCTTTGCCAGCACCATCGAAGGCAATCCGTTGACCGAAGTCGACGAACGGCGAAAACTCGAACTGGTGGTCGAGACGGCGCGCGACGTGTGGGGCGGCGCGGCCTAGCAGCGCGCAGGCGGCCATTGGTGAGCAAAGCAATGCCCTCTCGTCATTGCGAGCGGAGCGAAGCAATCTCGGCCAGGAAGGGCTGGATTGCTTCGTCGCTTCGGTCCTCGCAATGACCAACCACCATTGGCAAGGCGTAGACAACAAGGACAAAAATGAGCGAAGCGACGCCATCGTCCGCCGGCCATGACGGGGAGACATTGGCGGCGCGTATCTCCACCAGGCACACTTGCTCTAGGATGACCTGATCGGGAGGAGGGGCTTTCGATGAAACTTTTTCGCATCGTCATGGTCGCAGTCGTAAGCGCCATCTTGTGCGCGCCGGCAAACGCCTCCAGCGAATTGCAGCGGGCCTATCGCGTCATCAAGAGCAAGACCTTTGTCGACCTGACTCACAGCTTCGACGCCACCACGCCGGTGTGGTCCGGCTTCGGCCAGGCCAAGATGACACCGGCCGCTGACCCGACGACCAAGAAGCCCTACACGATCAAGGACGACGGCTTCCGCTCGACGTTCTACGAGATGGTTGGGCAATACGGCACCCATGTCGATCCGCCGGCGCATTTCGCCGAAGGCGGCATCACCATGGACGAGATTCCGCTGAAGCAGATGATCCTACCGCTCATCGTGCTCGACAACACATCGTATCAGTCCAAGGACCCGAACCACGCCTTCTCGGTCGCCGACCTGCTGGCCTGGGAGAAGAAGCATGGCCGGGTACCGGCCGGCTCGTTTGTCGCGTTGCGCACCGACATGTCGAAGGATTGGAGCAGCGATCCCGAGCGCTTCAAACGCAGCCCGTTCCCGGCCTGGGCATTCGAGACCATCAAGCTGTTGTACGAGCAGCGCGGCGTGACCGCGACCGGCCACGAATCGCTCGACACCGACATCACCGAGAAGATGGAGTCGGAAACCTACATCCTGCAGCGCGGCCACTATCAGATCGAGGTGATGGCCAACCTCGACAAGGTGCCGGCGACCGGCGCGCTGATCGTGGTGACCTGGCCGAAGGTGCGAAAGGGTCTGGGCTTCCCGGCGCGGGCGTTCGCCATCCTGCCGTGACGCTCATGACTTGCCTGGTCTTTCCCGCTCGCGGTTAAGCTCGCCAATGCCCCATTCCGGTGCCGCGCCGCAAACTGACAAGCTCAGCTCTCGAACCATGCCCAGGTCGGCGACCGTCATCCTGATGGGCGTCTACTTGATTCTGCTCTGGCTGTTGTTCGATTTCCTCTATTCGACGTTCTTCTTTCAAGCCCAGGCATTACCCGGGCGACCCAACCCCTTCTATGACCACGACCTAGCGCCCAATGTCGAAGGCAAACATTTATGGGGCGAATATCACTACGAACTCCGCACCAACAGTCTCGGTTTCAAGGACGGCCGTGTGCGTGACGTCGTGACGAAGCCGACGTGGCATCGCCTGTTGTTGATCGGCGATTCGTTCACCGAAGGCATTGGTCTGCCCTTTGAGCACACCTTTGCAGGGTTGCTTTACGACAAGGGGCAAAATCTCGTGCCCAAGGTCGAGGTTCTCAACGCCGCAGTGGCATCCTACTCGCCAACGCTCTACTACAGAAAAATCAAGTATCTGCTCGAACAAGGACTGCAGTTCGACGAACTCGTCGTGCTCCCGGATCTCAGCGACGTCTACGACGAAGCAACCGAATATTTCTGTTTCGACGACGATCCCCGATATCGCTCTCATTGCCGCGGGGCTCCGCTCGGATCGGCGCATCCACAACACGTCCGAAAATGTCGCTTCGTGCAATGCTCGTTCATCATGACCGACACGTTGCGTGTGCTGATCAAGTTCAAGCTCCAGCAATGGTCGAGAAATTCCGAAAGGAGCGCTCTCGAGTTGTCGCCCCGCGCAGGCTGGACGATGCCGAACTACCGGCCCGGCACCGATTTCGCGCCCCTCGGCATCGAGGGTGGAATAGCCCGAGCCACCCAGAACATGCACAAGCTCGCCACGCTCCTGGCGGAACGCAATATCCGGCTGTCCGTTGCCGTCTACCCATGGCCGCAAACCCTGGCGCTCGACAGTCGCGACAGCCGACAGGTCGCGATCTGGAAGCAGTTCTGCGAGACCGAAAAGTGCAAGGCCTTTATCGATCTGTTTCCGCTGTTCTTTGCGGAAAAGGAGGCGCATGCCGATTGGTATCGGAGGTACTACATCTATGGCGACTTTCACTTTAACGCTGCCGGCCAACGGCTGATCTTCCAGGGCCTCGCCGATCGCCTGTTCTGACGGCGCGCCACGGATCGAAACGATGGATCATCGAAACGTCCAAGGGTCTATCGTCGCCGCCATTGCAAAAACCAAGGGGTCGCCATGACCGCTCCTGCAACTCATGAGAATCGCCTGGCGGAGGCGACGTCACCGTACTTGTTGCAGCACAAGCACAACCCGGTCGATTGGTGGCAATGGGGGCCGGAGGCGCTCGGCGAGGCGGCGCGCTCCAACCGACCGATCCTGCTGTCGGTCGGCTATGCCGCGTGCCACTGGTGCCACGTCATGGCGCACGAGAGCTTCGAGGACGAAGCCACCGCCAAGGTGATGAACGAGCTGTTCGTCAGCATCAAGGTCGACCGCGAGGAACGGCCCGACATCGACCAGATCTACATGGCGGCGCTGCATCACCTGGGCGAGCAGGGCGGCTGGCCGCTGACCATGTTCCTCACACCCAAGGGCGAGCCGGTGTGGGGCGGCACCTATTTCCCGAAGACCTCACGCTACGGCCGGCCGGCCTTCGTCGACGTGCTGCGCGAGGTGGCGCGGCTGTTCCGCGAGGAGCCGGACAAGATCGAGCAGAACCGCGATGCGCTGATGCAACGGCTCGATGCGAGGGCCCATCCGGCCGGCAAGGTGGTCATCGGAGACAAGGAGCTCGACGAGCTCGCGTCCAACGTCGCCGGCGCGTTCGATCCGGTCCACGGCGGCCTGCGCGGCGCGCCCAAGTTCCCCAATGGCTCACTCTATGAGCTGCTGTGGCGGGCCGGGCTGCGCCGCAACGACGCGCGCTTCTTCCAGCGCATCGACCACACGCTGGAGCGCATCTGCGAGGGCGGCATCTATGACCACCTCGGCGGCGGTTTCTCCCGCTATTCGGTCGACGAGCGCTGGCTGGTGCCGCACTTCGAGAAGATGCTCTACGACAACGCCCAGCTTCTGGAGCTGCTGGCGCTGGCCTACGCCCACGGGGGCCGGGAGCTGTTCCGCCAGCGGGCGGCCGAGACCGTGGAATGGCTCCGACGCGAGATGACCACGCCGGAAGGCGGGTTTTCCGCGTCGCTGGACGCCGATTCAGAGGGCGAAGAGGGCAAGTTCTACGTCTGGTCCAAGGCCGAGATCGAGCAGGCGTTGGGGCCGGGTGATGCTGCACTTTTTGTGCAGCATTACGACGTGAGCGCCGGGGGTAATTTCGAAGGGCACAATATCCTCAATCGTCTCAATGACTTACCGCGCAGCAAAGAAATTGAGACCCGGCTCGCCATGCTGCGCCCCAAGCTTCTCATGCTGCGCAGCAAAAGGGTCCGGCCCGGGCTCGACGACAAGGTGCTGGCGGACTGGAACGGGCTGATGATGGCGTCCCTGGTCAACGCCGGCACCATGCTCGGGGCGGGCTCCTGGCTCGAGATGGCCGCCAGGGCGTTCGATTTCATTGTGCGCAGCATGACCGGGTCCGGCCAGGACCGCGCCGACCGGCTCGGCCATTCCTGGCGGGACGGCAAGCTGCTCTATCCGGGCCTGGCCTCGGATTTCGCCGCCATGATCCGCGCGGCGCTGGCGCTGCATGAAGCCACCGGGCAGGGCGGCTATCTCCAGCAGGCGCTGGCCTGGCAGCGGGCGTTCGATGCCCACTACACCAATCCAGGAAACGGCGGCTATTTCCTCACCGCCGATGACGCCGACGGCCTGGTGGTCCGGCCGGGCTCGACCAGCGACGACGCCATCCCCAACCCCAACGCCCTTGCTGCGCAAAACCTGGTGCGGCTCGCGACCCTGACCGGAGACGCCACCTGGCGCGACAAGGCCGACCGGCTGTTCGACGGCGTGCTGGCGCAGGCCGCCGACAACCTGCTGTCGCACGCGGCGCTGCTCAATGCGCTCGACCTGCGGCTCAACGCGGCCGAGATCGTGGTCATTGGGCCAGAGCACGAGCGGTTCGCGCAAGCCGCGCTGAAGCTGCCGTTCCTCAATCGCATCGTGCTGCGGGCGCCGTCGGCCAATGAACTACCGGCGCAGCACCCGGCGCAGGCCAAGCTTGCGGCGGGGACAGGAAGCGCCGCGTTCGTCTGCGTCGGTCAGACCTGCTCGCTGCCGGTCACCGATCCGGACAAGATTACCGAGGCGGTGGCGGCGATGCGGCCCGGTATTGCAATGGCCTAACACGCTGAGCGGTCCACGGCGTCATTGCGCGGCGCGCCGAAAGCGCGCCGTCCAGGAAGACCATCAGGTGTTCATGCTCTCGAAGAACTCGGAGTTGCTCTTGGTGCTGCGCAGCTTGTCGAGCAGGAAGTCGATCGCATCCATGGTGCCCATCGGATTGAGGATGCGGCGCAGCACGTACATCTTCTTCAGCACATCGGGCGGAGTGAGCAGCTCCTCCTTGCGGGTGCCGGAGCGGGTGATGTCCATGGCCGGGAAGGTGCGCTTGTCGGCCACCTTGCGATCGAGAATCAATTCGGAATTGCCGGTGCCCTTGAACTCTTCGAAAATCACCTCGTCCATGCGGCTGCCGGTGTCGATCAGCGCGGTGGCGATGATGGTCAGCGAGCCACCCTCCTCGATATTGCGCGCGGCGCCGAAGAACCGCTTCGGCCGCTGCAGGGCGTTGGCGTCGACGCCGCCGGTCAGAACCTTGCCGGATGACGGCACCACGGTGTTGTAGGCGCGGCCGAGGCGGGTGATCGAATCCAGCAGGATCACCACGTCGCGGCCATGCTCGACCAGGCGCTTGGCCTTCTCGATCACCATCTCGGCGACTTGGACGTGACGCGACGCCGGCTCGTCGAAGGTCGAGGACACCACCTCGCCCTTCACCGAGCGCTGCATGTCGGTCACTTCTTCCGGCCGCTCGTCGATCAGCAGCACGATCAGGTAGCACTCGGGATGGTTGGCGGTGACGGCGTGGGCGATGTTCTGCAGCAGCACGGTCTTGCCGGTGCGCGGCGGCGACACGATCAGCGCACGCTGGCCCTTGCCGATCGGCGCCACGATGTCGATGACGCGCGGCGACAGGTCCTTCTTGGTCGGGTCCTCGTGTTCCATCTTCAGCCGCTCGTCCGGATAGAGCGGCGTCAGGTTGTCGAAGTTGATCTTGTGGCGGGCCTTGTCCGGGTCCTCGAAGTTGATGGTGTTGACCTTGAGCAGTGCGAAATAGCGTTCGCCCTCCTTGGGGCTGCGGATTTCGCCCTCCAGGGTGTCGCCGGTGCGCAACCCGAAGCGGCGGATCTGCGAGGGCGACACGTAGATGTCGTCAGGGCCGGGCAGGTAGTTCGCCTCCGGCGAGCGCAGGAAGCCGAAGCCGTCGGACAGCACCTCGACCACGCCCTCGCCGAGGATGTTGATCTCCTTGCTCGCCAGCTGCTTGAGGATCGCGAACATCAGCTCCTGCTTGCGCATGGTGCTGGCGTTCTCGATCTCCTGTTCTTCGGCGAAAGCGAGGAGCTCGGGAGGGGTCTTGGACTTGAGGTCTTGTAGTTTCATTTCCCGCATGCGGGTGGTCCTTGGGTGGGGAATGGCCGCCAGCGTCGAATCAACGCGAACGCGAGCGGAAGGTCCGGGAAAGCGCAGGTCTTGGATCAGGTTTTAGGTTTTGGCTTAAACGGGGCCTGACCTGATGCTGTGGCCGGTCCAATTACCCGGGCCCGAAAATGGACAGCATCCGCCTGCGTTCGGAGGGATGCTGCAAGATACGGAAGCGGGCGCTGAATCGCAAGAGCAGATGGTGACGACCGGCCGGAGCAATGTAGGGGCTCAGAACGGCTTGACCACCGCAAGGACCACGATGGCGACCATCAGCACCGTCACCACCTCATTGATAATGCGGTAGAATCTGGCCGTTCGGCGGTTGCGGTCGGCGGCGAAGTCTTTGACGCAACGCACAAAAAACCCATGCAGGCCGCTCATGGCCAGCACCGCGGCCAGCTTGGCGTGCAGCCATGGCGCGGACAACCAGCCACCCGAATAGGCGAGCCACAGGCCCAGCAGCCATGCTGCGATCATCGCCGGATTGATGATCGCCTTGAGCAGCCGGCGCTCCATCACCTTGAAGGTCTCCGACTGGGTCGAGCCCGCATCGGCCGCGCAGTGGTAGACGAACAGCCGCGGCAGATAGAGCATGCCTACCATCCAGGCGATCACCGCGATGATGTGGCAGGCCAGCAGCCAGCGGTACATCGCTCAGGCCCTCCGCACGCGCTCGAGCATCCGCTCGACATGCTCAATCGGGGTATCCGGCAGGATGCCGTGGCCGAGGTTGAAAATGAACGGACCATCGGCCAGCCCCTCCAGGATGGCATCGACTGCGCGATCCAGCGCCGCGCCACCGGCCCGGAGTACCAGCGGATCGAGATTGCCCTGCACCGGACGCACCCGCTGGATCCGCTCGCGGGCGAAATGCATCGACACCATCCAGTCGAGGCCGATGGCATCGACCGGCACGTCCTCGGCGTAGCGCACGAGCTTGGTGCCGCCGCCGCGTGGAAATCCGATTATTTTCGCGCCGGGCACAGCCTTGCGCACCTCGGCCACGATCCGGCGCACGGGCGCGATGCACCAGCGCCGGAATTCATCGGGCGGCAGGACGCCGGCCCAGGTGTCGAAAATCTGCACGGCATCGACACCGGCCTCGAGTTGTCGCACCAGATAATCCACCGACGCATCCACCAGGATTTCGATCAGTCGCGCAAAGGCCTCGGGATGCCGATAGGCGAACAGCCGAGCCGGCGCCTGATCCGGCGTTCCGCAACCGGCGATCATGTATGTCGCCACCGTCCACGGCGCGCCGCAGAAGCCCAGAAACGCGACATCGGGCGGAAGCTCGCGCTTCACCAGGCCGATGGTGTCGTACACCGGCGCCAGCACCGTCTGTTCGACACGATCCGGCAGATCATCGATCGCCTGGGGATCGGACAGCGGATCGAGCCGCGGCCCTTCGCCCGACTCGAACCTGACGTTGCGGCCGAGCGCATGCGGAATGACCAGGATGTCGGAAAATAGGATAGCAGCGTCGAAGCCGAACCGCCGCACCGGTTGCAGCGTGACCTCGGCCGCGAGCTTGGGCGTAAAGCAAAGATCCAGCACGCCGCCGACCGTCGTCCTCACCGCGCGATATTCCGGCAGATAACGGCCTGCCTGCCGCATTAGCCACACCGGCGGCGCGGCTTGTCGCCGGCCCTCCAGCACTTCCAGAAGTGGCTTATGCACGGCGTCTCCGGTCAGGCTCTCTTCCCCTCTCATACTAGAATCTTAAGTTGTAGTAGCTGTTACGTCGTGGGTTGGACTCATGACTCGGGCTGTACAGGTCATCCACACGGAGGCCCTTTGTCCCCGCAGTCCATCGGCTCTCCTGTGGATCGGGATGGATAGTCAATTCGTTCGATATTTCAAAGGCTAGCGTCGGGATAGCGGCGGCGGGGCGGACGCCTTTCAGCTTTTGCACCCCGCTGGTCGGCACCGCCCAAATTCATGCTGGACGGCAGCGGTGTGGACGCATTGCGGCAGGAACCGGAGCCGAGCCTTGCGCGCGGCCGATGGCCGTGGCCTCCTCCCCATCACTCCACAGCTTCGGAACCGTTTGTTCATGGCCCCGCGCGGCACCAGCTACTTTCACCTGCATCTGGTGTCGGACTCCACCGGGGAGACCCTGATTACCGTTGCGCGCGCGGCCGCCGCGCAATACTCCGCCGTCTCCCCGGTCGAGCACACGCATCCGCTGGTGCGCACCAAGAAGCAGCTCGACAGCATCCTGGCCGAGATCGAGGAAGCGCCCGGCATCGTGCTCTATACGCTGCTCGACCACGACCTCGGCGAACGGCTGGAGCAAAGCTGCCGCGAACTGGGCGTGCCGTGCCTGTCTGTCCTCGGCCCGGTGCTCGGCCTGTTCCAGGCCTATCTTGGCGGCCAGAACAAGCCACGCGTCGGCGCTCAGCACACTCTGAACGCGGAATACTTTCGGCGCATCGATGCGCTGAACTACACCATGCTGCATGACGACGGTCAGCACGTCGACGATCTGGAGCAGGCCGAGGTGGTGCTGGTCGGGGTTTCGCGCACCTCCAAGACCCCGACCTCGATCTATCTCGCCAACCGCGGAGTCAAGACGGCCAATGTGCCGCTGGTGCCGGGCGTGCCGCTGCCGGCCAAGGTTGAGACGCTGGTGCAGCCTTTGGTGGTCGGCCTCACTGCGAGCCCCGAGCGGATCGTGCAGATCCGCCAGAACCGTTTGCTCGGGCTGCGCGCCGAGCACGATGCCAGCCAGTATGTCGATCGCGAAGCGGTGGCGGCCGAGGTCGCTTCCGCGCGCAAGCTGTGCGGGCGGCACAACTGGCCGCTGATCGATGTGACGCGGCGCTCGATCGAGGAAACCGCCGCCGAGGTGATGGCGCTGCTGGCGACTCGGCGGCGCCAAGCCGTGAGCTGAGCCGGCTGCTACGTTTGACGTACAACGCCAGGCGGTATAGACTGGATCATGATCCGATCGTTTCGCGATCGCGCGACCCGGCAGCTTTGGATGGGTGCGTTCGTGAAACGCTTCAATGGCTTCGAGAGACAGGCACAACGCAAGCTCGATGCCCTCAACGCCGCGCGTGATCTGACTGATTTGCGCGCCGTGCCGGGAAATCGGCTTGAAATGTTGTCAGGGAATCGACACGGACAACATTCCATACGAATTAACGATCAATGGCGCATTTGCTTCAGATGGACGAAGGAAGGTCCGACCGATGTCGAAATCGTCGACTATCACTAGAAAGGTTCCCACGCCCCATCGGGTGACCTGCCATCCGGGCGAAATGCTTCGAGAGGAATTTCTTGCTCCCCTTGGCATGTCCGTGAATGCGCTGGCGATGGCCTTGCGCGTCCCGGCCACGCGCATCGGGGCTATCGTCAAGGAAGAGCGGGCGGTCACCGCCGACACCGCGCTGCGACTTGGCCGTTTTTTCGGGACCAGCGCTGAATTTTGGATGAACTTGCAGGCGATGCACGATCTGACCAAGGCCCGCAAGGAGAGCGGTCAATCGATCGAGCGCGATGTCAGGCCGCGGGCCGCGTAATGCCGCTCTGGCTGGCCGCGCAGCCGCTGTTGCTTGCCTCCAAAAGCGCGGCGCGCCGCGCCATCCTGGAGGCCGCCGGTATCACCCTTGAGATCAGGCCGGCCTCGATCGACGAGCGAGCCGTCGAGACCCGCGCCGGGCTCGACGATGCCGGTGCGGTCGCAGCGCTGCTGGCGCGCGAGAAGGCCACAGCCGTGGCGGCGGCCGATCCGTCGCGCATGGTGTTGGGTGCCGACCAGACTTTGGCGCTGGGCTCGCGGCGGTTCTCCAAGGCCGCCGACCGCGCCGGTGCGCGCGAGCAGTTGCGGGCGCTGCGTGGCAACACCCATGCGCTGCATTCCGCGGTGGCGATCGTGCAGGGCGGCACCGTGCTGTACCAGCACGTCGAGGCGGCGCACCTGACCATGCGGGAATTCTCGGACGATTTCCTGGAGCGCTATCTCGATGCGGCGGGCGCCGCCGCGACCGCGAGCGTCGGTGGCTACCAGCTCGAAGGCCTGGGCATCCAGTTGTTCGACCGCGTCGAGGGCGATCATTTCACCGTGCTGGGGCTGCCGCTGATGCCATTGCTGCAATGGCTGCGTCGCGCCGGCCTGCTGGCGGCGTGAGGCCCGCCATGTTCATCATCGGGCTGACCGGATCGATCGCCATGGGCAAGTCCACCACGGCGAAGCTGTTCGCGGACGCCGGCGTGCCGGTGCACGATGCCGACGCGGCGGTGCACCGGCTCTATGAGGGTGAAGCGGTGCCGGCGATCGAGGCCGCGTTCCCGGGCGCCACGGCGAACGGCAAGGTCGACCGCAACGTGCTGGGCCAGCGGGTGATGGGCGACGCCGCGGCGCTGAAGCGGCTGGAGGCCATCGTGCATCCGCTGGTGCGCGCATCCGAGAAGCGATTCCTCGCCGAGGCCGAACGCTCGGGCGCGCGTGTCGTGGTGCTCGACATCCCGCTGCTGTTCGAGACCGGCGGAGAGGCGCGGGTCGACGCGGTGGTGGTGGTGTCGGCGCCGGCCGAGATGCAACGCCAGCGCGCGCTGGAGCGCGGCGTCAGCGTCGAGCGGTTCGAGGATCTGTTGGCGAGACAGGTTCCGGACTCGGAAAAGCGCGCCCGGGCGGATTTCGTGGTGGATAGCTCGCAGGGTATCGAGCATGCGAGGCGCCAGGTCGATAGCATCCTCGCTGCGGTCGCTGACCGGCCGCCCAAGGACCGCTCAGGGCGGGGTTGATTGCCGCTCGCCTGGCGAATCGAGTAAAGCGATACCCATGCGCGAGATCGTGTTCGACACCGAAACCACCGGGCTCGACCCCTTGCAGGGCGATCGGCTGGTCGAAATCGGCTGTATCGAGCTGGTCAACCGGTTTCCGACCGGGCAGACGTTCCATTGCTATTTCAATCCCGAGCGCGACATGCCGGCGACCGCCTTCGCCGTCCATGGCCTGAGCATCGAATTCCTGAAGGACAAGCCGTTGTTTGCCCACCAGGTCGAGGCGCTGGTGGAATTCCTCGGCGACGCGCCGTTGATCGCGCACAACGCGCAATTCGATCTCGGCTTCCTCAACGCCGAGCTCGAGCGCGCCGGCAAGGTTGCGATGGGTCGCGATCGCCTGGTCGATACGCTGATGCTGGCGCGGCGCAAACACCCCGGCAGCTCGAACCGGCTGGACGACCTCTGCGTGCGCTACCGGGTCGACAACTCGCGGCGCACCAAGCATGGCGCGCTGCTCGACGCCGAGCTTCTGGCCGAGGTCTATGTGGAGCTGATCGGCGCCCGGCAGGCGATGCTAGGCCTTGCCACAGTGGCGAGCGGAGCGGGCTCCGAGCGGGGCGCAGCGATCATCGTGCGAAGCCGGCCGCAGCCGCTGCCGCCGCGGCTGTCCGAGCAGGAGCTCGCCGATCACCTGGCGTTCGTCGCAACGCTGGGCGCGTCCGCGATCTGGGGCGAATACCGGGCGGGTTGAACGCGCGCCTTACCAGCTCGGCGCGGCGGGCGGCTGCTGCATGCCCTGCGACATGCGCTGGTGATACAGCGAGACGAAATCGATCGGATCGATCAGCAGCGGCGGATAGCCGCCGTTGCGGACTGAATTGGCGACGATCTCGCGGGCGAATGGGAACAGGAGCCGCGGGCACTCGATCATCAGCAACAGCTGGGTGTTCTCGGGCGGCACGTTTTGCAGGCGGAAAATGCCGGCAAACACCAGCTCGACGTTGAACATCACATTGCCGAGCATTTCCGCCTTGCCCTCCAGGCGAAGCTGGACCTCGTAATCGGCGGCCGCCATTGGATTGACGGCGACGTGGACGTTGACGCTGACCTGCGGCTGGCTGGTCTGGTTCAGCGCATTGGGCGCATTGGGATTTTCGAACGACAGGTCCTTGACGTATTGGGCCAGCACCATGAGCTGCGGCGCATTCGGGGCTGGACCCGCGGCCGCGCCGCCGTTGCCGCCGCTGCTTTCCATCGACATGGACGCACTCCCTGGTACCGACGATGACTGGACCGCACGCAATGTGCGGCGGTTGGCTAACACGGCGGCCCGGACGGGACAAGAATGCGGCGTTTCTGGCGCGGCGGCTCAATCGCGCCCCGGCTTGCGCTTCCGAGGGTCGGGCTGCCGCCCGGATTTCGGGTTGGTGCGGTTCCGGGCTTTGCCCGGGGGGTCGCGCTCCGGCAGCTGCGCCCATTCGCCCGGGGCGAGATCGATCACCGAGCGGTCGGCGCGGGTGCGGCTGTGCACCCAGCCGCGGAACAGGCCGCCGAACCTGCGCCGCACCGGACCGATCAACAGGGCAAGGCCGATTAGATCGGTCAGGAACCCGGGCAGGAACAACAGCAGGCCGGCGAGAACCTTGAGCGAGCCACCGGTGTTGGCCTCGATCCAGGTCTTGTCGCTATCGGCGACCGCGACACGCAGCCGCGCGATCCGGCTGCGGCCGGCCCGCCGCAGCACCATGACACCGGCAAGACTGGTGGCGAGCATCAACAGCAGCGCCCAAAGCCCGCCGATGATGGCCGCCACGATCAGGAAAACCACGATTTCCGCGACCGGAAACAGCAGGACGGCGATGATGATCCATTTGACCATGACAGCTTTTCCGGCCCCGACGAGGTTGGCGCGGCAGCGGGGATCGTTTATGGTCAACCAGGCACCGGAGCCGGCCTGAACTCCGCCGACGCGCCTCTGGATGGCCGAAGTCGCGTGCTTACATTATAGCCCCGGAACGGGCATTGAAGTGTCGCGAACCGGCGGCCGATCTGGCTACGACAGCCGCTCAGGAGCATGCGCGCGTGTTTGATATCTACACCATCATTTTCCTGGCGCTCGCGGTGTTCATCTTCCTGCGGCTGCGCAGCGTGTTGGGCCAACGCACCGGTCGCGAGCGGCCGCCCTACGACCCCTATTCGCAGGCCCGCGACGCCATCCGGCCGACGCCTGCGCCTGCCGACAAGGTGGTGGCGCTGCCCGGCCGCGCACCCGATGCCGGCCAGAAGCCGGCGGAGCCGGCCGAGCGCGAGCCGCGCTGGAGCGGCATCGCCGAACCGGGCTCGGCGCTCGCCACCGGCCTCGACGCTATCGCCCGCGAGGACAAGAGCTTCGACGCCCGGCATTTCCTCGCCGGCGCGCGCGGCGCCTACGAGATGATCGTCACGGCCTACGCCGGCGGCGACCGGCGGCAATTGCGCAACCTGTTGAGCCGCGAGGTCTATGACGGCTTCGAGAGCGCGATCCGCGAGCGCGAGCAGCGCGGCGAAGTGGTCGAGACGCGCTTCGTCTCGATCGACGCCGCCGACATCACCCACGCCGAGATGCGCGGGCGCACCGAGCAGGTGACCTTGAAATTCGTCTCCCAGCTGGTCTCGGTGACGCGCGATCGCTCGGGCAATGTGGTCGACGGCAACGCCGACAAGGTGACCGACGTCACCGATGTCTGGACCTTCGCGCGCGACGTCACGTCGCGCGATCCCAACTGGAAATTGGTGGCCACCGAAGCCGGGCAATGACCGCCGTTCAGCGACGGGCTTTTCTCAGAACTGGACGAATTGGAACGGTCGCGCTGATCCTGTTCGGCGCCGCAGGCTTGTCGCAGGCCGACTCGCTCAAGATTCGCGGCGCCCAGACCGTGCCGATCGCCTGGGCCCAGATGGACGGCTGGGCCGATGACGACCACGACGCAGCGTTCGCCACATTCCTGAAAAGCTGCAAGGCGATCCTCGGCGACAAGCCGTCGAGCACGACGCGGCCGATGCGCCGCGGGCTTTACCAAGTGTGCCAGAAGGCGGTGGCGGCCAAGCCGCAAAAGCCGGGCGAGGCACGGGCGTTCTTCGAGGAGAACTTTCATCCGGTGCGGATCTCGCCGCTCGGCGAGCCCGACGGCTTCCTCACCGGTTACTACGAGCCGATCGCCGAGGGTGTGCGCAACGAGGCCGAGGGCTACGTCTATCCGCTCTACCGCAGGCCGGGCAACCTGCTGCCGGGCGGCCGCATGGCGGTCGGCACCATCGTCACCGTGCACAAGGGCAAGAAGCGGACGCGTAAGAAGCTCGTGCCGTACTACGCTCGCGCCGCCATCGACGACGGCGCGCTGGCCGGCCGCGAGCTGGAAATCTGCTGGCTGCGCGACCCGATCGATTCGTTCTTCGCCCACATCCAGGGCTCGGTGCGGGTGCGGCTCGACACCGGCGACACGCTGCGGCTGAACTATGACGCGGCCAACGGCCATCCCTATTACGCGGTTGGGCGCTGGCTGATCGATCGCGGCATCATCTCCAAGGAAGAGATGTCGATGGACCGCATCCGCGAATGGATGGAGCGGCATCCCAAGGAAGGCGACGAATTGCGCCGGCGCAACGCCTCCTATGTGTTCTTCCGTCAAACCGGTCTCGCCAATAATGAGGAGCCGGTCGGCGCCCAAGGCGTATCGCTGACGCCGGGCCGCTCGATCGCGGTCGATCACCGGCTGCACGTCTACGGCACGCCATTCTTCATCTCGGCGGTGCTGCCGATCGAAAGCCTGAAGCCGGACACCGAATTCCGCCGGCTGATGATCGCGCAGGACACCGGCGGCGCCATCGTCGGACCGGCGCGAGCCGACATCTATTTCGGCGCCGGCGATGAAGCCGGCAGCGTGTCCGGGCGGCTGCGTCACAACGGCCGGTTTGTGATGCTGGTGCCGAACAGCATCGACGCGCCGGCCGAGATTCCGCTGCCGCGGCCACGGCCCAAGGATCTCAAAGCCCCGACGGTGGCGGAGAAAGCTGCGCCCGAGCCGGCCGCCACGGCGCCGGTGAAGACGGCTAAGCACTCCGAGCCGGCCGTCGCATCGAAGAAGCTCGAGCCGAAGAAAACCGAGCCAAGGAAATCCGAACCGAAGAAATCCGAGCATCGGAAGCACGAGGCGAGAAAGCCGGAGCCGAAAAGGAACGTTAGGGCTGCTGCAAAATCCGCCAAGGGCAAGAGCGGGTTCAGCCTGAAGACCGTCATTTCCAGCATCGTTGCACCGGAGCCCAAGTCCGGCGGCAAGTCCGGCAAGAGAAACGGCCGCAAGCCCAGGTCGTGAACCGGTCATGAGCCCGCGGCGGCTGAGCGACGACGAGCATGCGCTGTGGCGCGGTGTGACGCAGTCGGTCGCGCCGCTGCGACGGCGTGCCCGGCGCGAGGCGGCGGCTCCTTCCGAGCCCGCAGCCGCTCGCGTGCCGGTCCCGAAACCGCGGACTGCGCCGCCCGCGGCGCGCCCGCTGGGAAAG
>JADMIO011409302.1_pt1 | contig 47500 bp, 40 predicted proteins | sample 8958161 | NCBI WGS metagenome assembly JADMIO01 (sample SAMN16585339, study PRJNA669376) | soil metagenome | isolation source: Crop rotation soil | place: USA: Cullars Rotation, Alabama | collected 2011
GGTGCAACACCTGCCTGCGCCGCCGTTTCCATCGACGCGTAGTATAAAGCAGGATCCGCAATGGCATCCGTTCGCATTACGATCCGCAGAAGGTAAGGCTGTCCCCGAACAATGATCCGATAGATCAATGCAGTTGAAAGACCCTTTGTCATTGGGACAATGTCTTCAAACGAAGTGGTGTTGAATGCCGTCAGTAATGCCTTTTCTACAAGGGGAACTTTGTTTTGGGGGATCATGCAGTGGTGTTGGTGGGACCAAACCTAGAGCTCCTGCCAGTGAAAAAACCGCTTTGGGAACGATCTTTTGTTTCGAAAACAATTACCGTTCCGGAGCTGTTGTCCTTACAGGTTAGCCCCGGCACTCTTATTGAACATCACATGAACAGGCGGTGAATATGATCACCGAAATGTGCACACCCCGGCCCAAATTTCCCGCGATCAGGGGTATACTGGTATGATTTTCGTTTGTTTTGTCCAAGCTCGTCATCTTACCTGCTTCAGTTTAGCAGCGAATTTTTTCCGTCTTCTTATTACAAACAATTTCATTTTAAATTAATTAGCATTATGGAACACGAATTTCAAAACCAGGAATTTGACAACGCGAGGAAACAAATGAACACCGCAAGCCGTGGATTCGCTTCCATGGATCCCGAAAGACAGCGGGCCATCGCGAGCGAAGGTGGAAAGGCGGCACATATCAAAGGAACCGCTCATGAATTCAACTCGGACGAAGCCCGTGTCGCCGGCAGAAAAGGCGGTGAGCGCGTAAGCCGTAATCGTGAGCACATGGCCGAAATCGGTCGCAAAGGTGGCAGGTCCTCCAGGCAAAATCGCACTCCGAGCGAGTAGGTCAGTCTACCTGGTCCCTCGTTTAACTCATTATCACTAATTTGGGGTTGTGTTATCCAACATGCCCCAAATTTTTCATTACGGTGCTGACCGGCTGACCACATCCAACTCGGTTGCCCTCTGTAACGGTCAGTTGCCCGGCGGGTTATCCCCTGAAACCCTTGACAAGATCCGTGCATCGGAAAATTCTGTAGACGAGATAGTCAGGAATGAAAAGACGGTGTATGGCGTCAACACAGGCTTCGGAATACTCGCAAATACAAAGATCTCGGCTGAAGATACGGCTGTTCTACAGCACAAAATTTTGCAGAGCCACAGCGTGGGCGTCGGCGATCCTGTGCCGCAGGATATCGCGAAACTGATGCTCATCGCCAAGGTTCATGCAAGCGCCCAGGGATTCAGCGGCGTTCGCGAGGCCACTATCGCGCGGCTGCTTTGGCATATCCACGAAAATATTATACCCGTTGTCCCGGAAAAAGGCAGCGTTGGCGCGAGCGGTGATCTTGCCCCGCTGGCCCACCTTTTCCTGCCATTGATCGGCCTCGGTGAGGTGACCTGGCAGGGTTCCCGCATGCCGTCACTCGAGGTGTTGAACAGGTTTTCGTTACAACCGATAGCACTGAAGCCGAAAGAAGGTCTTGCCCTCATCAATGGAACGCAATTTATCCTTGCCTATGCCGTTGACTCACTCCGGAGGCTGCACAACTCCCTGGAGGCCGCAGATATCATCGGCGCAATGAGTCTCGAGGCGCTTACCGGTACAAAGGCGCCGTTTGACGAAAGGCTTCATCAATTAAGACCTTTTCGCGGGAACCAATTGGTTGCACAACGGCTGCGGATGTTGTTGTCTGATTCAGCTATCATGCAGTCACACGTTGATTGTGGAAGGGTGCAGGATCCGTATTCATTGAGATGTATGCCGCAGGTGCATGGCGCCACCCGGAACGCCTGGTTGCATCTGAAGCAACTGACCGAAATAGAACTGAACGCGGTTACCGATAATCCCATCATTTTTTCTGCGACGGATACCATCAGCGGCGGCAATTTTCACGGTCAACCGCTTGCCCTCCCATTAGACTATCTGTGCTTCGCGGCAGCGGAGATCGGCAACATTTCTGACAGGCGCTGCTACCTGCTGCTGGAGGGGAAGTGGGGATTGCCGATGCTCCTGATGAGGAATGTTGGCCTCAACAGCGGATTTATGCTTCCCCAGTATACTACCGCGGCGCTCGTGACGGAAAATAAAACGCTTTGTTTCCCGGCGAGTGCAGACAGCATCCCTACCTCGCTCGGCCAGGAAGACCATGTGAGCATGGGAAGCATCAGCGGCAGAAAACTGAAAAAGGTCATTGACAATCTTGAATACATTCTTGCGATCGAATTGCTCACGGCCTGCCAGGCGATTGAATTCAGGCGGCCGCTGAAAAGCAGTGCAATCCTCGAATTCGCACACGACTTCACCCGCCAGTATGTTTCATTTGCCGAAGAGGACCGGATATTTGCCAATGATATCGAAACGATACGTAACCTCATCGCCGATTTCAGTTTTGTTGAACAGGTGAAGACCTTTGCATTGAACCAGCATGTTGAGTTGAATGCCGGCTATGGTGAGTTTACCCTGTAACCCCGATTGCTTTTTGCAGTAACAATATGTGTGTATGATCAAAACAAGCTTTGACGCCGCCCGATATGTAACGCCGACAGGAGCGACCATCTCATGTAAAGGCTGGATCCAGGAAGCCGCGCTGCGAATGTTATTGAACAACCTCGATCCCGAGGTCGCCGAGAAGCCTGAAGAGCTCATCGTCTACGGCGGACGGGGCAAGGCAGCAAGAAACAGGGAGAGTCTTGACCGGATCATTCAATGTCTTCGCGCACTTGAAAATGATGAAACGCTTCTTGTGCAATCAGGGAAGCCGGTGGCAATGATGAAGACGCATCCCGATGCTCCGCGCGTGCTCATCAGCAATTCACAGCTCGTGCCGCGATGGGCGACCTGGGAACATTTTGATGAACTGGAAAGAAAAGGATTGATGATGTATGGACAGATGACCGCGGGCAGCTGGATCTATATCGGTAGCCAGGGCATCGTACAGGGCACATATGAGACATATGCTGCGGCTGCGGAAAAGCATTTTGGAGGCACATTGCGGGGAACATTGAACGTGACCGCCGGTCTTGGGGGCATGGGAGGCGCTCAGCCGCTGGCGATCACCATGAATGAAGGGGTCGCGCTGATCGCCGAGGTGGAGGAATGGCGGATAGACAAGCGCCTCGAAACAAAATACCTTGACGAAAAATATACTGACATCGACGCGGCCATCGATGCAGCGCTGCGTTATAAAATGCAGGGCCTGGCAAAGAGTATCGGTGTTTGCTGCAATGCCGTCCACCTGCTTCAGCGGTTACTGGATCGGAATATTATTCCTGAAACACTCACGGACCAAACATCTGCGCACGATCCCATCAGTTACTGGCCGGATGAAATATCGGCCGTGCAGGCTAAAGTGCTTCGGGAAGAGAATTCATCTGAGTATATTCTGTATGCTTACCGCAGCATGTTTGCACATGTGAACCTCATGGTGCAGTTGATGGATCGCGGGGCCGTAACTTTTGATTACGGCAACAATATCCGCGCGCGCGCCGCGGAGTACGTCGCTGATCAATCTCTTCATAAAAATGACAGGGCTTCTTTCACGGGCGGTCATTCAGCTTTCGACTTCCCTGGATTTGTCCCCGCCTATATCCGGCCGCTATTCTGCGAAGGAAAGGGGCCGTTCCGTTGGGCGGCGTTGAGCGGCGACCCGGCCGACATTGCGGTGACCGACCGGGTGATCGCGTCATTGTTTCCAGCCAACGCTTCATTGCAGCGATGGCTGAAACTGGCCCGCGAGAAGATCGCCTTTCAGGGTTTACCTGCGCGCATCTGCTGGCTCGGCCAGGGAGAAAGAGAAAAAGCCGGGATAGCTTTTAATGAACTCGTGCGCACGGGACAGGTGAAAGCGCCGATCGTGATCGGCCGTGATCACCTGGACACAGGCTCGGTAGCAAGCCCGAACCGTGAGACCGAAGCCATGCTCGATGGCAGCGATGCCGTTGCAGACTGGCCGGTCCTGAATGCGCTTGTGAATACCGCGGGTGGCGCTTCATGGGTTTCACTTCACCATGGCGGCGGAGTCGGGATGGGATACAGCATTCACGCCGGGATGGTGATCGTTTGTGATGGCAGCGCTGACGCGGATGCGCGTCTTGCCCGCGTGCTGCGCAACGACCCTGGTCTTGGCGTGATCCGGCATGCGGATGCCGGCTATCAGATCGCCCGCGAGACCGCTGTGGCAAACGGTCTTTCTATCGATCAGCGTTTGTCAGGATAACGCCGGATATTTTATCACGAACTTCATTCAGCAATGCCAAACGATACCTTACATGTCAACAATCGGGCAGCGCAGCAAAACACTTATGATGTGATCGTGGTGGGTTCCGGTGTCAGCGGCGGCTGGGCTGCTAAAGAGTTTTGTGAAAAAGGATTGAAAGTTTTGCTGCTTGAAAGAGGAGAGCCGCTCGAACATCCGCATTATCCGACGGCGACGACAAATCCCTGGGAGTTCCCTCATCACCTTTCGCTTTCAAGGGCCGACAAAGAAAAATACTTCATTCAAAGCAGGCATTATTCTCTGAGGGAAGACAACAAGCACTTTTATATAGACGATGGAAAGAACCCCTACGAAGAAGTAAAACGCTTTGACTGGATCCGGGGTAATATCGTCGGCGGAAGGTCCATTCTTTGGGCTAGAGCCTGTTACAGGTGGAGTGACCTTTACTTTGAATCAAATGCAAAAGAAGGCATAGGCGTTGACTGGCCGATCCGCTATAAAGATATCGCGGCATGGTATGACTATGTTGAATCGTTCATCGGCGTCAGTGGAAACAACGACGGAATAAGCACCCTTCCGGACGGGAAGTTCCTTCCGCCGTTTGAAATGAATTGCGTCGAGAAAGATTTTCAATCGGCGGTTGAAAAAAAATTTCCGGGAAGAAGAGTGATCATGGGGCGTACGGCAAACCTGACGCGTGCGATGGCCGGCCGGGGTCAATGCATGGCGAGAAACCTTTGTCACCGGGGTTGTCCGTTCGGCGCTTATTTCAGCAGCAACTCCTCAACGATCCCGGCTGCACTTGCCACCGGCAACCTCACTTTGCGTCCACGGTCGCTGGTCAATACGGTGATCTATGATGAACAGCGGCAACGTGCGAAAGGTGTGGAGATCGTGGATACTGCGACGGGTCAGACCGAAGAGTTTTTTGCGAAGGTCATTTTTTTGAATGCGGCGACAGTTGCTACGACGTTCATCCTGCTGAACTCAACGTCGCGTCGTTTTCCCAATGGCCTTGGCAACGGGAGTGACCAGGTTGGCCGCAACCTGATGGATCATCACAAAGGACTTTCTATCACCGCGGACGTGGGAGGGTATGAAGACAAATACTATTTTGGTTTCCGGCCGACGGCCATCTATATACCGAGGTTCCGCAATATCGATGAGGATTCTTCTTCATTTCTGAGGGGTTACCATTTCGGTGCTTCGGCTTACCGCGGATCAAATCACCCGGGCGTCATCGGGGCGGAGCTCAAGTCTCAAGCCAGCGAACCGGGACCGTGGAAAATGAACATGTATGCGTTTGGCGAATGTTTGCCATACGAGGACAACCGCGTCACTTTAAACCGGGATAAAAAGGATCCGTGGGGCCGACCGTTGCTTTCTATCAGCTGTGATTTTCGGGACAATGAGAAAAAGATGCACGCGGATATGCGTGAGACCGGGAAAGAAATGCTGGAAGCAGCCGGATTCCACAATGTTGATGTCAGCGGCTCCATCTCGTTCCCGGGCAATGCGAATCACGAAATGGGAACCGCACGGATGGGCCGCGATCCAAAAACGTCCGTGTTGAATGCATTCAACCAGATGCATGAAGTGCCGAACGTGTATGTCACCGATGGCTCGTGTATGACTTCATCGGCGTGTCTTAATCCTTCACTGACCTACATGGCGCTGACGGCGAGAGCGTGCGATCACGCCGTCTCGGAATTGAAAAAGATGAATATTTAACATCCCGTTGACCGTCACTCATCATGGTACAGACAAAAAAATTAACCATCAACCTCAATGCTGATATCGGCGCGGTATCGGCGGAATGTGTAATACCGGTCAAGCCGCTCGCGATGCTGTCGCTGGCTCATGGCGCCGGTGCGGGCATGCATCACGCGTTCATGACCAATATGGCTGCATTGCTCGCCGGGCGTGGGATCGCAACGTTGCGGTTTAACTTTCCCTTCATGGAGGCGGGAAAAGGCCGGCCCGATTCGCCAAAAGTGGCGCATGCGACCATCGCGGCAGCTATCGCCCGCGCCTCATCACTTGCAAAAAATGTCCCCGTGTTTGCCGGCGGTAAATCGTTCGGGGGAAGGATGACCTCTCAATACATTGCTGAAAACCCGTCCCCGGGAGTACGCGGGCTGATTTTTTTCGGTTTCCCTTTGCACGCCGCAGGCAAACCGTCCGTTGATCGCGCTGATCACCTGAAGAAGATCAAAATACCGATGCTGTTTTTGCACGGAACAAGAGATGCGCTCGCGGAATGGAAACTCATCCAGAAAGTTTGCAGGTCGCTGAAACCTGCAACACTGGCAAAGATTGAAAATGCAGATCACTCGTTCAAGGCCGGGAAGACCGACGTGCCAAGTATCCTCGCGGGCAAATGCCGGGAATGGATCGAGGCGCAATTGAAAGGCGGTCAAAAGGGTTGACCGATCGAGGGGCTTGTCTTTGAAAACCATTGCGGCCCATCGTCTGTCATGTGCACGCAATCTTCGAGGCGAATACCGAATTCACCGGGAATTGCGATGGTGGGTTCGATGCTGAAACACCTGCCCGCTTTCAGCGGCTGTTTGTTCCCTTTCACCATGTTCCCCCATTCATGTCCGTCCAGGCCAATGCCGTGACCGGTGCGATGAGGAAGACCCGGCAACTTATAACCCGGACCGAATCCGGCGTCGGTGATGACCTTGCGTGCAGCCGCATCTACTTCCTCGCACGCGGCGCCGATCTTCGCAGCGGCAAATCCCGCCTCCTGCGCTTTTTTCTCTAGATCCCAGATATCGGTTTGCCGTTTCGTTGGATCGCCGAATACGATCGTACGCGTGATATCAGAAGTATAACCTTCAACAGAGCAACCGCAATCCATCAGCACAATGTCTCCTTTTTGCAGTTTACGGCGTTTCACACTGCCATGGGGGAACGCGCTTGATTCGCCAAACAGCACAAGCGCATCAGCCGAAGATCCTCCCAGTTTTTGTTGCGCTTCGCTGATCACATCGGCGAGGTCGCCCTGGGCCATTCCTTCCTGCATCTGGCCGATCCCATATTTGATGCCTGCAGATGTAATATCATTTGCTTTTTGCATCAACGCTATCTCCGCCGCAGATTTTATCAGGCGGCAGGGCATTGTCACCGGAACCCCGCTGACATAGTTGACGCCGGAGGTTTCTTTTTTTACCCCGTCCAGGATGAAATACCGGAATCTTTCTTCCACCGCAACCGTGCTCACGTGACCGATGTCTTTGAAAGCGTTTGTGACCAGCTTATAGGGGTTTTCATCCTCCTGCCAGGCATATACGGTCTTTCCGATTTTTATCAATTCGCGTAACCGGCCCTCTTCAAAAGCCGGGCACACATAACGGACCTCGCCTTTTGCGGGAATGATCGCCACCATAGGGCGCTCGCTTGGCCACCAGTCAATGCCAAGAAAATACACGAGCGAAGTACCGCATTCGATCATCAACGCGTCATACTTTAATTCGGTCATGAGGCGTTGCGCTTTTTCCACTCTTGCCTGCCGTTCTTCCAGGGATATCGGCGGAAGATTGTTGACCGCGCCCGGAAGTTCCAATCCGCCGGGAACGCCTGCAAGCGATCTTCCCGGTCGTACGATCCCGGCTGCTGCCGCCAGTGCGCCCAGCCGGAGAAAATTTCTTCGTTTTAGTTGCATGGTAAATGAATCGGTTGAAGATAGGAAATTCCATAAGACGCGTCGATCATGTTGAAAACAGCTTACCTGATCTGAAAAAGTAAGATATCGGCGTTCCCGCTTGTGGATTCAATCGTCAATTGCTGCCCGGGGCCGACCCACAGATAATGCGCCGCATACATCACCCGCGAATCTTTCTTTCCGTCCAGGAGATAGTTGACTGTTGTTTCACCGGTACTGATAAGCAGGTAACCCGGTTTGGACGGTGGCAGTGTGACCGGTTTACCGCCAACGGCGCCAAGGCGATAGCCGGTTGCCTTCTCCGCCTGGAAAATGAGCTGCATGGCCGGCTCATGGAGAGCCGCATGCTTTGTAGACGGCGTTCCCGTGAGCTCAATATCCATGACATGAAACCAGGTCGTATCCTCGTTCCAAACCCGGTGAAATCTTGGTTTTACAAGACTGTCATACCAGCTTTTGCCCGCCACCGATATGTCATGTGATGGTGCGCCTCCTTCAACCTCGGAGCCGGTTGCAGTTTTTGTAAACGTGGTAAAGATCGACGGCGTGTTATGTAAATGAAACCGGGTCGTATCTCCCGGTGCGAGAAAGACGTCAAGTATCCGGACATAACCGTTCTCAAAGACGTTGTGATGCCTTGGTTCATTGCGGACCGGCAATTGCTGTGAAAAAGTAATGGATGGACATGCGAGCAGAATGAATAGCAGCTTTTTCATCAACAATGGTTAAAATAGTGACAGCTGTTCATATTCGGGAGTGGGAGGGACAGAAGATCTGAACGATGGGGGTAATGCAACCGGCCCATCTTCATCGGATACTGACAACAACGCGCTCTCGGCATGCCGCGAAGCAACGACAAGATGAATGCTCGTTGTATGTGGTGCAAATAATTGCTCAACGATCTCCGGGCGATTATTGTTTTGAGAAAGATGTGACAGCACGAGGTGCGTAAGATGGGGAGTTCTGTGCGCGAGGAACAGATTCAGCGCCTGGTGATTCGACAAGTGACCTGACTCACCGCTGATCCGCGACTTCAGAAACCAGGGATAACGGCCCCCCGCCAACATTGTTTCGCAGTAGTTCGCTTCCAGAAAAACAGCATTGCATCGCCTGAAATAGTCAACAACCTGTTTGCAGGCATGACCAATGTCTGTAAAAACTCCAACGGTCGTTCTGTCTGCTGAAATGACAAAACTGTGAGGGTCGCTGGCGTCGTGAAATTTTGGGAACGGCGTCACGGATAAAGATCCCACGGACAGCGCCTCATGAGCGGTGAAAGTTTGAACAAGTTCATGCCTGAGCCGAATACCGCTTGCTTTCAATGTGGCGCCTGTTATATAGACCGGAAACCTGTACTTACGGCAAAGACCTTCGATGCCCGTGATGTGATCACTGTGCTCGTGAGTGACAAAGATGGCCCTGATGTTTTCGATGGAAATCCCGAGCCGTTTCATCCGCTTTTCAATTTCCCGGCAGGAGATGCCGGCGTCTATCAATACTCCATCGCGGTCATTGCCCACATAGTAACAGTTGCCATTGCTGCCGGAGTTCAGTGATGAAAAGCTCAGTCGCATTCAGCTTCGAAAATAAGAAACATTGGGGGTTCGAAACCCGCGAATACATCATTATTTATCTTGCATGTTCAATCGGATCAAATGGAAAAGAATTATCACGAGCTCGCGGTAAAAATGGTGCTCAATGAGTGGGACCGGCAAAATTCATTTTTTAAAAAGATACTCGATTCGCTCAGCGACGAACAATTGACAAAAGAGATCAGCCCCGGAAGAAATACGGGTGTATACCTGCTTGGTCACCTTGTTGCGATCACAGATGCGATGTTCCCGCTACTTGAGGCGGGCGCCAAACAGTACCCGGAGTTATATCAAACATTTGTTGACAAGCCACACAGATCAGGCGACACGGTTCCGTCCATTGCTGAGCTAAAAGCAAAACTGACCGCCGTGAACGAACGAATGGAGAAGGTTTTTGCTTCGATGAGCATCGACGGCTGGTTTTCCCGCCACACCGCTGTTTCCGGCGAAGACTTCCAGAAAGAACCGCACCGGAATAAACTCAATATTATCCTGAACCGCGCAAGCCACATGAGCTATCACCTCGGGCAGCTCGCGCTGTTGCAGAAGCAATAAAAAAGCCCCGTCAAGGGTCGGGGCGCGGCCGGGTTGCGTTCTTTTTACTCTCGATGGATGTAACCAAAAAGCCCGTGCGTTTCATCTTCGGGTCCTGCGGCGAAGAAAAGCCAGCCGGGATCTATCGAGGTGGCAGTGGCGGGTGCAAATGAGATCCCCCACAATCCGTCGATCCGGATAGGTTTCCCGTCTGAGCGTAAACGGCCCAGAAATTCCCCGTCTTCATTAAATGCGTTGATGAATCCATCGCCAAAGTTCCCGATCAGGATCACGTGACGCGCATGCCGGTGATCGTGGTGATGACCATGATCGAAATCCCTGCGACCGTTGCCGTCATCGTCTTCATCGTCCCAATTCTGTCCGGAAGCAAAACCATCGGGTGCCATGGCAACTCCCCAGGGTGCATTGAGATGACCACGGGAAGCAAAGCGGCGCATCAACCGGCCATCCGGCCGGTAAACATCAACAAACCCGAGTCCCACGCCTTTCTCTTCGTCTCCGTCATCACCGACCTTTGCGTAATTGACGAACAGGTTTCCCCCTACGTTTTGAATATTAAACGGAGCATATCCTTTTGGAAGAAAAAAGTCACGGAATCCGCGGTGCCGGACAGGCATCCACTTCACGTCGTAGACTTCGATGGCGCCGGAGCGAAAATTCGCAGCGTAGATCAGGCTGTCCGTACCGTTTGCGGCGATCGCCAGCCCGGTATACGATGCCGTGGCCGAATGATCGTAGATCCTTTCGGCGGCGTTTCCGGAATTCCAGGCGGAAATGACGCCATCATCGCCGACAAAGATGAACCTTGCGGGATTGCCGTTCGAAAGTTTGAACCCACTGCTCGCGTTAAACACAACGCCGGTCGGATGTCCACCGCCTGTAAGTGATGTTGCTGACGGAATAGAAACCGGCGGCCGGATGTCCGCGCCGGAAGTGTTCAGCACGAAACTCAGCCCGGTGACCTGGGCATTCACCCATGCAGGCCCGCTTGGTGCGAACGCGATGCCCCACGCGTTTTGCAAATTGGCTTCAACCCGTGCCGGACTGAACGTTCCTTCGTCGCTGATCAGGTTCACCTGTTGAAAGCCGTTGGTGTGGACCTGTTCACCGTGAACTGACTTTTTACTGTTTTCAGCGAGGTCGCCCGATGGTGTTTCAATGCTTTTTTGACATCCTGCAATGCTGAGAGAAATGGCAACAACGGCCAGTCGCAGACCGGTCGCCAGGGAGATCGATTTCATATAATTGATTTTGGTACTCGAACACGCGCTCAGTAAGCTGTCTTGCCGGATGTAGAAAGGGGAGTAGGTAATATTCGCCCGCGCGGCAACGAAGGTTGCCGCGGGACACAACTAAATTTTTATTTCCCCGGAAGAAGCTGGCGTGTTATTTCAGGCGAACATATCGTTCCGTGTTGAGCCTGTTTATGCCGAGGCTGTCGATCTTTTCGATGCCCTGCTGGATGAGTGTGTCTCCATGAATGTGAACGGTGAAATGAAAATCATTGCCTTCCCATTGCCGGTCATTGCAATACTCGAGGTGTTCCGTGTAGCTCGAGTCCTTTAGTTCATAATGGCCGCCGCCGGCGGTGAAACTTGAATCCGCCTGTTTCCCATGATGCAGGTCATGCAGCAAAAACGCGAAATGGGTTGGATTGATGATCTTGATAAATTCTTTATCGTGGGTGTAGTCCGTTACCGTGGTGTCGGCTTTTTCGATCAGGGTGCCGGTGAGCAGTTTCCAGGTGCCTTCGATGGCAGGTCGCGCGGAAGCCTGCGAAGATTGCTGGTCACTGCAGCTGTAAATGATACACGCAATAAGCAATACGCAGATAGTTCTTGTCATGGTTGGCTGTTTATCCGCAATATACATGAACAATCGTGAAATCCGTTTCAACGTAAATACCTGCGCTCATTTGCGCGGGGTGGTGATCGATGGATAAACTGTTGTTGTAACTTGAGAGTCTGGTCTTTTATTTGATTGGCAAGCAGCGGCGCATTCGCCGGGAAACCGTAAAACAATTCAACCCCGATGGCAGAACCTTCACAACTGGACAGTCACCTGCACTGGTACAAAGACGCGATCATCTATGAACTTCACATCAAGGCATTCTACGACAGCAACGAAGACGGTATCGGCGATTTCCAGGGTCTTCTCGAAAAGCTGGATTATCTCGAGGATCTCGGTGTAACCGCCATCTGGCTCTTGCCCTTCTATCCTTCGCCGCTTAAAGATGACGGGTATGATATCGCGGATTATTACAGTATCAATCCTTCGTACGGAGATCTCGCCCAGCTTCAGCGGCTGCTCGCCGAAGCACATAAGCGAAACCTGAAAGTGATCACGGAACTGGTCATCAATCACACTTCCGATCAACACCGGTGGTTCCAGCAGGCGCGAAGAGCTCCAAGGGGATCGCGCGAACGGAATTACTATGTGTGGACGGACAATCCTTCCCAATACAAAGATGTTCGCATCATTTTCCAGGATTTTGAAGCAAGCAACTGGACATGGGACGAGGTCGCCCAACAGTATTACTGGCATCGTTTCTTTCACCATCAGCCGGACCTGAACTATGACAGCCCCGACGTACAGGAAGAGGTATTCAGGATCATCGACTACTGGTGCAACATGGGTGTGGACGGCTTTCGGCTGGATGCGGTGCCTTACCTCTTCGAACGCGAGGGAACAAACGGCGAAAATCTGCCGGAAACACACGCGTTTCTGAAAAAGCTCCGCGCACACATCGACGGGCACTATCCGGGAACGCTCATGCTGGCCGAGGCAAATATGTGGCCGGAAGATTCCGCTGCGTATTTTGGCAACGGTGATGAATGTCACATGAACTATCACTTCCCCGTGATGCCGCGCATGTTCATGGCGGTGCAGATGGAAGACCGTTACCCGATCACCGATATTTTTGACCAGACCCCGCCGATACCACCAACCTGTCAATGGGCGATGTTCCTGAGGAATCATGACGAGCTGACGCTTGAAATGGTGACCGATGAAGAGCGGGATTATATGTATCGCGTGTATGCAAAGGACGCAAAGGCGCGCATCAACCTGGGGATCCGTCACCGGCTTGCGCCCCTGATGGAAAACGACCGCCGCAAGATCGAGTTGATGAATTCTCTTTTGTTCTCGATGCCCGGAACGCCGGTCATTTACTACGGGGACGAGATCGGGATGGGCGATAATTTTCACCTGGGTGACCGGGACGGTGTTCGAACACCGATGCAATGGTCGCCTGACAGGAACGCCGGTTTCTCGCGCGCGAACCCGCAGCAACTGTATTTGCCCATCGTCCTGGACCCGCAGTACAACTATGAAGCAGTCAATGTAGAAACGCAAAAGCGAAATACCTCATCTCTTTTCTGGTTCATGAAACACCTGATCGGAATGAGAAAACGCTACAAGGCATTCGGCCGGGGAGACATGAAATTTTTGAATGTTGATAACCCGAAGATCCTCGCGTTTACCCGCAGTTACCAGGATGAGACGATCCTGATCGTCGTGAATCTTTCGAAATTCTCCCAGCCTGCATCGATCGACCTGGGATCCTTCGCCGGTCATGTGCCGGTGGAAATGTTCAGTAAAAATCCTTTTCCGGCTGTAAAAGAAAATACGCCGTATTTTTTTACACTCGGCCCGCATTCGTTTCAATGGTTTCACCTGGAAGCTCCGTCTGCTCAGCCCATTGGCACCGGTGAACTGCAGATGCTGCGAATGGATGAGTGGAATGATCTGATGGATAAAGAAGAGAACAGGGAACAACTGGAATCGGTCATACTCCCCGCATTTCTTGGCAAAACAAACTGGTTCTGGGGCAAAAGAAATTCGATATACAGCTGCAAGATCAGTGACCACGTTCGGATCGAAGTACCGGGTTGCAGGATCGCAGTGCTGCTGATCGAACTGGCATATAAGAGCGGTTTGCCTGAGACTTACCTGTTACCGCTGGCCTTTGTGAGGCAGCAGGCCGGTGAAGCCCTGATACAGGAGTTTCCACAGGCAATCGTTGGCAACTTGCAGATCGGTCAGGAAAGCGGTATGCTTTGTGACGCTTTTTACACCGCGCCGATGCAACAATGGCTTTTCGATCATGTTGCAGCGGCTGATATCCTCGAAGTGGAGAATTCCACGATCACTTTTACCGGTGATGCAAGGCTCGCCGCGTTCCGCCGGGAACACCCGGAGATCCGGCCGCGAAATCATCTGGCTAAGTTCCAGGACAATACCGCCATCACTTATAACAACCGGTTTTTTTTGAAGATCTATCGTAAGCTGGACACGGGCGTCAACCCGGATCATGAGGTCTCACGTTATCTTTCAAAGGAAGCGCAGTTTGCATATGTGCCGGAATACCTCGGTGCGATCCAATGGCGATTCCGGAGGGGTTCTTACGTGGTGGGAATGATGCAGGAGCTCATCGAGAATCACGGTGATGGGCACACTTATATGCTGGAAAGGGTGAACAACTTCATTGAACGGATACTCGCTGCGCGAAAAGACATTGTCAATAAACTCCCTTTTCGTGGAACGTTTGTCAGCCCGGTGAATTTCGAAGCGCTGCCTACAGAGCTGCAGGACCTGCTCGGCGCGCGGGCTTGTGATCAAAGCCGGTTGCTCGGCGTGCGCACCGGTGAGCTTCACCTTGCGCTCGCCAAAGGAAATGCCTCGCCGGAGTTTGCGACGGAGAGCTTCTCATTGCATTACCAGCGATCGCTGTTTTCTTCCGCGCTCGCGCTCGTGCGCGAGAGTTTTCATACTATGGAAAAACACAAGGCGGCGGTCGGAAATGAAGAGCGCGGATTAATAGATTCCTTCCAGGGCAGCCGTGACGAGATCCTTGCACTCTTCAAAAAAATATACAGTCACAAGCTGGACGCCATAAAGATCAGGATCCACGGGAGCCTGAGCCTTGCCCAGGTGCTTCTCACGGGTCGCGATCTGGCCATCCATGACTTTGGCGGCGTTCCATCCCGTAGTTACAGTGAAGCGCGGTTGAAAAGGTCGCCTTTCTGGGACGTCGGCTATATGGTGAGGTCTTTTTATTATGCCGCGTATGAAGGCTTCCTGTCGACGACGCACGCAAAACGCGAGGAAGCGGCGGCGTTGTTTCACTATGCGGACATTTGGATACACTATATGCGTGGATTTTATCTCCGTTCATACATCAATACGATCCGGGGTACAGATCTTTTACCCGCGGCGCCCGAAGACCTGGAGGTGATGCTTAAATACTTCCTCCTCGAAAAAGCGATGTATGCATTGAACTATGAACTGGTTATGCGCCCCGACAGAGCGATCATTCCACTGGCAATGATCCGGGATATCCTGCGTCCGAAACCGGAATCCGCTGTTACTGGTCAACTGGCATGATTTTATAATACGTCAATACAAAAACATGAAAGTCTTAGGCGTAGTACTCATCGTGATCGGCGTATTGATGCTCATATTTGGGAACGTCAGCTTCACAAAAAAGGAAAAAGTTGCCGAAGTGGGGCCGGTTGAGATCAATAAGAAAGATAAGAAGACCATTGCGTGGCCAAATTACGCGGGTGGTATCGCGATCGCGGCGGGCGCCGTGGTGCTGATCGCGGGTTCAAGAAAAAAAGCATAAGGTCTACTGACAGGCCGCCGGCGGGGTAATTCCTTCGCGGTCCTTTGCAAGTTGCGCACCTGCGTTTTTGAAGTTGATCAACCAGATGCCATCATAGTCTGAGTCATCCCATTTATCCGGGTTCTTCACGCCAAGTGCTTTGGCAATATTGTCAATGTGGCGATGTTCCCAAACAACGAGAACGGTGCCTTGTTGCTTGCGGATGGCAGAAACGAGGCCGGCCACATCGTCGACGTCATACTTGCTGTTGATCGCAAGGTTGTGGCGGATCGCATAAGGAACCACAGTTTGATACATGCGGGCGTTGCCGGTTGAATGAGCGTTCTTCAATGACGGAACAAAAATGGCCGTAATAGCGCCGATCTTTTTGTCAAGGACAGCCGGCAGTAGGAGTGACCGGTTCAACCCCGGGCAGGACAGGTTATCGCCTGACGCCGGTTTTTCGCCATGCCTGATGATGATCACTCTTTGCGGCTGGGCGCCCGCGGGAAGCGCGATACAGGCAGCGGCGACGAACAGAAAAGCCCCGGCAATTACATGAAAGAACCTGATATGCATGAATGTGATTTGAAGAAGATGTGCAGATGAGATGCCAAAAAGCGGTTTTGGGCACGGGCTGTAGCGCTTTTTTACCGCAAATTGGCGCAGGCGCCCACGCTGGCTGTCAGAAGACGTCCTGAAATTTGATGTAGTTTATTTACCAAAATCAATAACAATGGCAACAACGCCCAGGACCTCGATCACCGTTGAAACTTCCGTCAATACTGATGCCGCCACCGCCTGGCGGTTCTTCACAGATCCCGGTGAGATCATACACTGGAATCACGCGTCTGATGACTGGTATGCACCTGCTGCGCAAAATGATCTCCGGCCCGGAGGCCGGTTTTCCTATCGCATGGAAGCGAGGGACGGCTCTGTGGGTTTTGATTTTGGAGGCGTTTTTAACGAAGTAAAGCCTGGAGAGCTATTGACATATACCATCGATGACGGTCGCAGCGTGGAGGTTCGGTTCGAACCCGGTAGTCACGGGACAAATGTGATCGAAACTTTCGAGGCGGAAAATGTTCATTCGATCGAATTACAGCGCGGAGGCTGGCAGGCGATCCTCGACAACTACAAAAAGCACGTGGAGGCGAAATAGGACCCTCGCAGAATCCGGTGCCCTCTGCCACCACATCGTGTTTTTACGATCGGTCATTATGATTTGCACCGGGAATGATTTATTTTTACCGGCACATCACCGCAGTATGAAAACTCTTCTTGCCACCGCCATGATCACCCTGGTATCTGTTTGTTGCCAGGGGCAGCAAATTGCCCAGATCACTTTTTCGGACGCTTCCAATCTTTCCTATTTTTCCATGATGGTTGACCAGAACGTCCTTGTTCGGATCAACCCGGAAGGAAAGATACTTGAATGGGGCCTCGAAATGCAGTCCATGCGTTCTTCAACCTACTACGACCCAAAATTGCAACCATACCTGGGCAGAGTTGAGTATTATGGACAGGATGCGGATTCCGCCTACCGCGGGAAAGTAAAAAGTATCGGCACGGCCAACGTCACTTACTATAGTCACTATGACGAAAGCTCAAAAGTCGGCAAGATCAAGTCCCTCGGCACCATGCAGTTTGATTACTATAGCAACTTTGATAATGCCGCGCTGCGCGGAAAGATCCGGTTTGCAGGGAATGCCATTCTTGACTATTACTCTTCGCTGGAAGATGAAGCAATACGCGGAAAACTGAAGGCGGTCGGGAGTACTCCCATCGCTTACTATTCCACGTTTGATGATAAGCTCATCAAAGGCAAGCTGAAAAATATCGGCGCGGCCACGTACACATGGTATACATCGTATGACCGCAGCGAACTCCGTGGCGCCATGAAGACAGGCGCTTACCGCGTGAATATCGGCAGCATCACTTATATCCTGCGATAGAAGACGGCCCCATTTTGCCTGGCCCCGCCCGGCTTCTCCACGGCCGGCGCGTCAAATGAAAGCATGGATTCAAAACGTTGTTGTAATTCTTCCGCTTTCCTGATGAGGGATTTGTCCCGGATATATTGTTCGATCGCCGCGGGTTGATGCATCAATCCCGGTCTGTATACATCGGCAAATGGAAAATAATCAAAGGAAAATTTCCATTTTTTTCTCAGGTAATCGAACAGCAACCGGTCCTTGGAGACCAGCTGGCGATAATTCACCACCAGGTAGCGATCGGCCTTCAGATCCAAAATATGAGCAAGCAGCCGTTCGTAATAGTGGATCCAGACCCTGAGAAATTTTTCGGTATACAATTCGAAAGGATGAAACAGGATCTTGCGCCGGAACAATTTCCACTTCAACCGTGAAAGGCCACGTTTTCGTGAGAATCTTTTCATATCGACCTTATGTTCCCGTGACACAAGCGATGTGACAGTTGACCGGAAATCACGAACGATGACGAGATAGAAAGCGGACGGAATGATCTCGCGGTAAACGTCAAGAAACAGGCAGGTGATCGGATCTTTCCAGCCCCATTCAGGAAACTCGCGCTTTTTTTGGTTGATCAGCCCGAGCAGCGCCTCTTTCTCGTCCATGTCAGGTGGGGTGAATGGTTCATGTTCGAAGCCGACCGGCGACAGTTTCCTCGTTCGCAACATCTTTTTATGAATTGACTGAAAATCGACATCTTCAAAAAGGCCTTCTACATTTCCGATCTCCGGTCCTGCGAGATTAGAGCCGACTACGAGGCCGCATTTACGGAGCCATTGAGTGATGAGTGATGTACCGGAACGGTGCATCCCCGCAATGATAAGAATGCGTGACATTGGTTAAGTGTGGTTACTGATAAGTTTGACGCCAAAACGCACGAATTACTGCGCCCGGTGCGCCGGTTTGTGGCCGCTAAAACTGTGCTAACATTATGATATGTTTATTTTCGCGCCATGTTTACGTTTTCATCTCCAAATATTTCCATTGCGGGTGAAGAAGATGCGCCTGCGCTCAGGGCCCTGCTGGACAGCGCATACAGGGGCGAAAGTTCGACTCAGGGATGGACAACCGAAGCCCATCTGATTGCGGGCGAGAGCCGTACAAACGAAAATGAGTTATTGTCACTCATTCGATTGCCGGGTAGTGTGTTCCTGGTGTACCGGGACGAGCATGCTAAACTGATCGGCTGTTTGAATTTGCAGGCTCATCAGCACCGTGTATATCTCGGCATGTTCAGCGTATCGCCGGCCAGGCAGGGTGGAGGAATTGGAAAAATTTTGCTGATGGCCGCTGATGAATGGGCCAGGCATCTCGGTGCAGCGTCGATATACATGACCGTTATCTCCGTGCGGTATGAACTGATCAGCTGGTATATGCGGCACGGATACCGTGATACCGGCGAAAGAAAGAAATTTGAAGAAGACCCGGTAAGCGGCCGTCACCTTCGCGCACTCGAATTTGCCACACTCGAAAAAAAATTATAGCCGTTCTACCGGGCGGGCGTGATCACGATGTTTCGGTACTCGATCGGTTTGTGATCTCCCTGTAACATGATCGGACCCGGTTCACCTTCATTGCTATCCAGTGCACCGCCGGTGATCCCCGGGATTTCCTGGTTGCAGATGATCGTTTTACCGTTTGCTACAATGGTCACCATACGGCCCACGAGGGTGATGTCATACACCTGCCATTCACCTGCTTTTTTTGCCACCAGTTCGTTCGGAGCAAGAAAACCATAGACAGATCCGAGAATGTTTTTGCGTGGCTCATCAGCGTTGTTTTCAACGATCTGAACTTCGTAGCGTCCGCGGAGGTATACGCCGCTGTTGCCGTCCTCAGTATAACGGAATTCAACGTGCAGCTTGAAATCTGTGAATTTCTTATCAGTGATGATGTTTGAACCCGGCTCCGGGCTTTTCAGAATGTTGTTTTGCAGGACCCATTGATTCTTCTCGCCCGAAGGATGCCACCCGGAAACGTCTTTTCCATTCAATAATTTAACCGGTGTCCCCCAAACCGGGGGTTTTGACCGGCGCAGTTCGGGCGCCCGTGTGCCGGTAAATGAAAAAGATTTGCCACCAGGATATTGTATCGTGCCTTTCAGGTTATCGCCATTGACTTCGCCTTCGAACTGTAAATTGCCGGGACCGGATTCCCATTGCGGTGGGATAGTAAAGGTGACCTTTCCCTGGTCAACATGCACTTCAGCGATCGGCCTTGCGCTTCCGCCGAGTGATACGAATTCACCGACAAGCGTGCTCGTGCCGGAGTGATACACGCCAAGCCAGGACGGTGCCGGTTTGCCATTCATTTCTATCGTAAGATCCCATCTTCCTTCGATGGGTGATGCAGGGGTTGTGCTCGCAATTGCACTACCGGTTGCAAGTAACAGTACGCATAAAATGTTCAGTGCGGGTTTCATTGTAGCTATTTTGGCTTTGAAATTACATCATCCTCACTTACAATCTTTCTTTAATAACAGCTTGCTTTGCTCATTTTTCCTCACAAAAATCCATGACTGATCTCAAAAAAACAGTTGGCGGAGCAAATTTTTTTGGGAGTGCAGAAAAATGGTGAAGTTTTTGATAGAGTGCGGCGGTCTGATATTCCGGGAGAACCCTTGAAGCTCTTCGTAAAAAATATAACCGTATCCGCTGCATATCCTGAGATCCGCCAGATACTCGAGCGAGTGGCCTGTCACCTCAACTACATTGATGGAAGCGAGTTTGACATTGCAGAATCTCTTTCCCCCGAGGAGGTGAGTAAGTTAAAGGCATTGATGGAAGACAGGGGTTATGAGGTGGTCACGGACAGGGAAAGTATTTTAACGGAGAAGATCAAAAAGATCATTATCGAGATGATCCATTTCTCAGAAGAACCGCCGCTCACAAAATATTCCAGTTACCTCAGCAGCCAGCTCAAAACAAATTATACTTATCTCTCGAAGATATTTTCGCGCGTAAAAAAAGTGACGATCGAACAATTCATTATTCTGCAGAAGATCGAGCGCGTTAAACATCATTTACTCTTTGACGATCTCACGCTTTCCGAGATCGCATACAAACTTCACTACAGCAGTACGGCTCATCTTTCTGCCCAATTCAAAAAGATCACCGGTCTGACTCCCACGCTGTTCAAGAAATTAAGGATCTCCGGCGGAGCAACTGTTTAAAAGTGATCCGTGTTACACAGCTTTTTTTCAGGGACTGAATTATATAACACATCGACACAATTATGTAACCGTATTGCGATGAATGCGTACGGAATTTGATGTAGTGCACGCGAAACACCCTTCTCCAGGTTATCCCCCTCCAGGTTCGTCATTGCAATTGCGCACAGCCGCAATTGATCATTCAATGTCTTTCAACGATTCGCAAAGGCACCGGTTTTCCTGTGCCCGGATCAGGAGTTTCTTTTAACCAAAAAAACAACAATCATGAGAAAGAGTTTACAACTGCTATCTGTGTCAGGGTGCGCGATGCTCATGACCGGTTTTCTATGCGTGTCGGCGCAACAGCCTCGCGCAATCAAAGGCAGATTACTTCTGCAAAGCCCGGGGACTACGGTCCAGCCACTATCGAACATCCCGCTTTTGCGCAGCCATGCGCCCTACCGGACTTACAATGGCGCCAACAACAATATTTCGGGGCTTGTGAAGCGAAACTGGGGTGCAACAGGTATTCAATTGTTCCGCGAGATGCCCGCGCAATATGGATCATCGGATCCGAAAAATGCCATGGGTGGCGTGAACAGACCAACGCCCAGGAAAATTTCAAACGTCGTCATCGATGAACCGGTGACTACTTTCAACAGCCGCGGCCTGAGCGCTTTTGTGTACGTGTGGGGTCAGTTCCTGGACCATGATATGAGCGCAACGCCCGGAGACACGATAGAATCCGTGCCGATATCGCTGCCAAAAGATGAGACAGTCTTTACGGAGCCTATCCCTTTCTATCGCAGCAAGGTTGCCGCTGGTACCGGCGTTTCAAATCAACGTCAGCAGATGAACATGAACACAGCCTGGATAGACGGATCGGTAGTCTATGGTTGTGATAATGTACGTGCGGCATGGCTAAGAACATTCAGGAACGGTAAAATGAAAATGTCAAAAGGAGATCTTCTTCCTTTCAATACTGTGACTGGAGAAATGGATGGAGCGATCGACCCAAATGCGCCATCGATGGACAATGACAACGGTCACAACGTGAAAACTTTTGTTGCCGGGGACACCCGCGCGTCCGAACATCCGGGGATCGCTTCAATGCACACGCTGTTTATCCGCGAACACAACCGGATATGTGACAGCCTGCTGAAACTCGGCCTGACTAACGATGAACAGATCTACCAGATCGCGCGTAAACAGGTCGGTGCGCTGATCGAGGCGATCACTTACCAGGAATTCCTTCCTGCGATGGGAGTGAAACTGCACGCTTACCGCGGCTACAATGACGATGCAAGACCGGATATCGCCAACACTTTTGCAACGGCAGGCTACAGGGTAGGGCACACGATGGTGGCCGATGACATTCTCGTCTTGAGCAACGATTGCGAAGAACTCCGGCCGGAGCTTGATCTCATCGAAGCATTCTGGAACCCTCAACTCGTCGTACAATATGGAATTGAGCCGTTCCTGAAAGGATTTGCCGCACATACACAATATGAAACCGATACACGTATTAACACGGTACTGCGGGATTTCTTATTCACCAGTCCGAATGACCCTACGCGGTTCGGAATTGACCTCGGCAGCCTCAATATCCAGCGGGGGCGCGATCACGGGCTGCCTGATTACAACACCGCGCGGAAATTTTACACGGGCAGACAGGCGTTCACCTTTAGCGACATCACAACCAATGACACCCTCGCGCGCCAGCTCAGGGGACTGTATGGGAACGTCAATAATATCGATCTCTGGATCGGCATACTGGCAGAAGACCACCTGCCCGGCGCTTCGGTGGGCAGAACTATGCATGAGATCCTCCGCTGGCAATTTGAAAAATTGAGGGACGGGGATTACTATTTTTATTTGAATGACCCATTTCTTTCTTTTAAAACGCGGGCCCAGATCATGTCCACAAGATTCGTGGACGTCATCCGGCGAAACACCAGGCTGACGAACCTCCAGGACAATGTCTTCTTTACGCAAGAGTGTGATGAAGACAGTGCAGGATCAATCACGTTAAAAGCAACGGGGGTGCAGGAACTGGAGATCGCAGGCCTGAAGGTCTATCCGAATCCTGTGCACAGCCAGCTCACTGTTGGGTTCAACAAGACGGCCCCGGTCAATGGCGTAAAACTGTTCACGGCAGGGGGCACGCTTGTAAAAACGATCCATGTATCCCCTGGCGACAGGCAGTTGCAGATCAATACGGCTGAACTGACGAACGGGATCTATATGTTGAGCATACCGACCAGTGAAGGAACGAAGTTTGTCAAATTTGTTAAGTTGTAATGGTGACTCTCAGGGTATGGCGGAGCGATCCGTCATACCCTTTTAATGCAACGGAACACCGGATACGGATCCAAGCCAAAGAAGTGAATTCAGGATAAATTTATTTTGAGTGTCATTGGCAAACTGGAAAGAAAGTTCTTTGTTCGTTTTATTGTCATAGTCTATATCGTTATGACCCATGTTCATATAGATCATGTGGTATCGCTTGTTGGTCCATGCGACCGGGTAATAGCCGGAGTGCCAGATCTCGCTTTGCTTCGGCCCGTTGCCCAGCGGGAAACTCGTTGAATCGACGGAAAGCAGTATGTCGATATCCGGATTCTTTCGCAAGTCATGCTCCCACCTGTACCACTCGTTTGGAGCTGATGTGAATACTTCGGGCAGGCCCCGGGTTGCCGGATGACTTTTATCCTCCACCCTGAGATTGGCCGGTACGGGGTGCCAGGTATTGCTTACATACTGACCAGCGCCGATGAACTGATCATGAAACCAATCCCAGTTTTGGGGAAAATCAGAATGGTTCAGTGCGAAAGCGGCGAAATGAAAACCCATCCAGGAGCCGCCGTGTTTCATATATCTTTCAAACGCGGCACGTTGCGCCGTATCTTCCGCCCTTGTGTCAAGAAACAAAACGACCTGGTACTTTGAAAGGGTGGAGTCATTCATTTTTGACCAGTCATTCGTCGAATCATAAGTGAAGCCGTGGTCGCGGCCGACCTGGTAAAACCATTTATTCGCTTCGTGCATGAAGCTGATATGCGCGAGATCGTTCCGTCCCGTATAAAATGCGATCACGTGAAAGGAAGGCGCCGGATCTTTCTGCGCGACAGCGTCTCGGGCGAAAAAAAGCAGGGCTGCGGTGATGGCAGGTACAACCCACCCGCGGCCGGTTAAACAAAGACAACGCATAAAGCGAAGATTTCTCCAAATGTATGCAACCGGTGAATGCGGATAAGACGCCTGCGAAGCCCTTATGCGGGAACGTTCAAAAGACTTTTTATGGAATCGATGAGTTGTTGCCTGGTGAAGGGCTTTTCCAGGAAACGGTCCGCCCCGTTTTCCATTGCCACGTCCTTTACCGCGCCGTCAAACCCCGTGATCATGATGATCCGGATTGAGGGGTAGGATCTTTTGATATAGCTGATGAAATCAACGCCGTAGCCATCCGGCAGCTTATTGTCCAGTAAGACGAGGGCAGGGGTATGGGTCTCGAGGTATTCGGCCGCTGCGGCGAGGGTTTTCACGTGTTCCAGCTCAACATTTTCATCGTTGAGTAAAATATTCAACACGAGACACATTTCACCTTCATCCTCAACGATCAGGATCTTCTGCGCCGTTGCGGTTTCTAAAGCTGATGGGGTCATAATCTTCATTTGCAGTTTAAAAAAAACGGTTCCACACTAACAAATAAAAAACCGTTCCAATTTTTAAACTGCGGGCCACGAATCTGCTACTTATGAACATTTACCGGTATTAAAATGGCGATAACCCGATACCCGCTTCAATAATCCGGTCTATGACCGAAAGCCTGCAAGTCGGGGCTTCGACCCGAAAGCTGCGAAAGGATATCCCCAGCGGCTTGCGAGGCTCAGGCGGGTTCAGGAAGCTTCCCCGACAGGTACTCCCTTCCCAGGTCTCGATAAATCGTGTATATTTGTAAGGTAAACTTATTAATCTACCTGATGATCATCAAACAGACAGACCTCAGGCTCGCTTCCGACCTCCGGACGGTTCTTACCCGCCTGATCAAGAAGTTGAGGAAGAAATCCGAGAGCAGCATGACGCTTTCCTTGACCGAACGATCCACAATGAGCTTGCTGGATCAATACGGGGAATTGATGCCCAGCGAACTTGCCTCGATGGAGAAGATCACCAACCAGTCCATGTCTCAGATACTCGGTCATCTTGAATCGCTCGGATATATCCGTCGAAGGAATTCAAAGGCAGACCGCCGCAAATTTCTCATTTCACTCTCGCCGAAAGGAACCGCCATGCTGAACCGGATGCGTGGTGAGCGGGATAACTGGTTACTGAGCGCGATCACAAAGACGTGTACCCAGGAAGAGATCGACCGGCTGAAGGTTTGTCTGGGTACTTTGAGCCGGCTCGTGGAATACGAGGAGTAAACAGTATGAAAGTTTCAACATTCAATGCGTTCAAAAGCCGCAACTACCGGCTGTATTTTGCAGGACAGTCTGTTTCCCTGGTAGGTACATGGATGCAGAAAACAGCCGTGAGCTGGGTGGTTTATTCGCTGACCCATTCGAAGTTCATGCTCGGGCTGTCACTCTTTGCGAGCCAGTTCCCTTCGTTTGTTTTTTCTTTTCTCGGCGGAGCAGTCTCGGACCGTTACAACCGGTATAAAGTTCTTCTTGCCACGCAGATCGCGTCCATGGCACAGGCGGTGCTGATCACAGGGCTCGTCGCGTGGGGTCATTATACGGTTTGGCATATTCTAGGGTTAAGCGTTATGCTTGGTTTCATCAACGCCTTTGATGTGCCCGCGCGGCAGTCGCTTGTCAACGAGCTGGTGACCGACAGGAAGCACCTGGCAAATGCGCTCGCACTCAATTCATCGATGGTCAATCTGTCGAGACTCATTGGTCCGGCGATCGCAGGCATCCTGCTCGAGAAATTCGGCGAAGTATTCTGTTTCGGTCTGAATGCCGCAAGCTTTGTCGCAGTGATCACCTGTCTTGTGCTTATGAAATTGCCCGCGGCGAAAATGGAAAAGCGTCAGAAGAACCTGTTCCTGGACATCAGGGAAGGGTGGGAGTATCTGAGACATGAAAGATCGATCAGGTTTATTATCGGCATGCTGGGCCTCATCAGCCTTTTTGTATTGCCGTTCTCCACATTGATACCGGTGTATGCAAAGGACATTTTCAAAGGAACCGCGTCCACCTTCGGTATCATTGACAGCATGATCGGTCTTGGAGCTTTTTGCGGGGCGATCTTCCTTGCATCACAGCGGCCGGACCGGAATTTTCACCGCATGCTCGCGATCAACACGCTCGTCTTCGGCACGGGCCTTATGTTATTTTCCTATATGGAATTGTACACTGCGGCCCTGGTCTGTGCAATGATCACAGGGTTTGGCATGATGTCACAGATCACGATCAGCAATACCTTGATACAAACGACTGTGAAACCATCGATGCGCGGGCGCGTGATCAGCTTTTATGCGATGGCATTCTTCGGCATGCAGCCGCTCGGTGGGATCATAGTGGGCAGTCTTTCGCAACTGGTCGGCGTCCGCGCCACGGTATTGGCAGAAGGAATGCTCGCCGTCGGGGTGGCGTGTCTGCATTTCCGGTTCCTTCGTCATAACCGCGCAGCAGCGCGTGTGCGGTCGATGCAGGCCATGCAGCCGCCGGAGGCTGCGGCTTCCTGATCAATAAGCATAAACGGCATAGCCCCACGGCTCGATGCCCCACACTTTGTTTGTAAGCTGCTCGGTGATGCCCATAAAAACGTTCGTCGCATTCCCCGGCAGGGCTGTATCCGTAATGCGGATCTTTTGCGGTTTTGATGAGAGATTGAGGATCACCAGTACTTTCTTTCCTCCGTCTTCACGTGTGTATGCATAGACTGCTTTTGGATCACCGGCCTGCACTTTGGCGAATTTTGCATTGGCAGCCAGTGCAGGATTTGTCTTCCGCAGCTCGAGCAGGGTGTGATAAAATTTAGCCCTTCCAAAATGGCCGAAATGGATCGGATCTTTATAAAAAAAGCTGATGCTGTCAAGCACCGGTTCTTCCTGGCCGCTATAGATAAGGGGGATGTCTGCCGGCATCGTTTGGGTGAATACGGCGAATGGCGCATGCACCGCGCCCGGCATCGTTCCATAGTCTGCTTTATTCCAGCTGTTCTCATCGTGGTTGCTGGTGAAAGCAAGTTTAAGAGCATTGGCAGGGAAAGCCGTGTCAATGTAATTTCTTACACTGTCAAGCGCCAGCGCGTTCCGCTCACCTTTGGCAACGCTCTTCATCATCGAGAACATCCGCCATCCATAAGTCGCGTCGAACCCATCGACATGGAGAGAGGGCTTCTCGGCTTCCGCGAGCATAAAAATGTCAGGTTTCAGATCCTTCAGTTCAGCGATACATCTTTTCCAGAAATCATCCGGAACATCGCCTGCGACATCACAACGAAAACCGTCGATGTCAGAAGCGGTGATCCAGAATTTCATGTCGCTGATCATTGAATCCTGGAGCGCCGGGTTACCGTAATTCAATTTGCGGGTATCCGTCCAGTCATATGGAACGGCGGCTTTGCCCGTGCTGTCTTTTACATAGAAGTCCGGGTGCTGTGTGAGCCAGCGGTTGTCTGCGCCGCTGTGATTGGGCACCCAGTCAAGGATCACTTTAAATCCCATTTCGTGCGCGTGTTTGACGAGCGCTTTCCAGTCATCGAGTGTTCCGAACTCCGGGTTGACCGCCGTGTAATCCGCAACTGCATAATAACTGCCCATCTGGCCTTTGCGGTCTGTCTTACTGATCGGGTTGATCGGCATGAACCAAAGTGTCTGCACGCCCATGTCTTTCAGCCGTTGAAGATTTGTTTCAAATGCTCTAAACGTGCCTTCAGGCGTATACTGCCGCACATTTACCTCGTAAATATTTCCCTGCATGATCCAGTCCGGGTGTCCTTCCGTGCGATGGACGGGCGCGGCCCTCGAGATCGATGTGGAATCACCGGAAGATTTGCCTGAGCCGGATGTGCAGGCTGAAAAAAATGCGACAGTTGCGGCCGCGATGAAGCTGGTGAGGACAGAACGAAGCATTGCGGAAACTTTTTGCTGATGAAGATATTCATAAAATGAACTACTTCAGCGAACGCGTACGTCTGGGACAAAGCCGCCTCCGCACGGCGGGGGCGGCTTCGGGTCACGCCGTTTCTTCGAGGATCTCAGGTTCGCGCGGTGTGACGTTGACTCGATCGATCTGGCCATATTCTTTCTCAAGCGTTGTTTCCTCCAGCACGCGCTGATGTCTCGCATTGCTTGCGATGTACAATGCGAAAGCCGCGAGTGCGGTGTCTTTTAGAACGTTGAGAAAGGCGAGCTGCCGGTATTCAACATCGGCGGTACTCAGATAGTTCGGAAGATGAACACAAAAGACAAACGAGAACAGTAACAGTGCAAGCAGGTAGGCTGTTACTTTTACCATGCGATTCAGTAAAAAGGAGACTGACACGAGAATACAGGCGGCTCCGACCACGTAAACCCATGACAAGCCGCCAGGGATCCACGTGGGTACGTAAATCAACATGTTCCTTGGATGTACAAAGTGTTCGATTCCGAAAACGATCAAAACGACCGATAAGAGGAAGATGGCGACCCTTGATAACAGATGCTGGTTCATCGCCATTGATTTAATACTTATAAGTTACACCAATTCCCGGGAATTCCCTAAAAAACGTCTTCCTGCGATGCGTGGTCAACCCTCATCGCACAATCGTGCTGGTGCCTTTCCGGTCATAGATCCGGCCGTCGGCGCCGACCGCTTCCGCGATCCAGACAACAACCTGCACAGGCAATGGCGTTCCTTTGAAACTGCCGTCCCATCCCGCCCGGTTTGTTGTCGTTTCATACAGTAATTGACCAAAGCGATTGAAGACTCTGAAGTAACGAAACTCTTTCATACCCATGAGTACAGGTCTGAGTATATCGTTTCTCCCGTCATTGTTCGGCGTGAAAGCAGTAGGTACATAAATGTCTGCATGGTCTACGGTCTTCACAAGGAGCGTGTCGATCGTATTGCATTCCGTTACTGTTCGGATACGGATCAGATAAAGTTGGTCCTCGTTTCCGCGGAACACCGGGTTAAAACTCGCAGGATGATCCAGGTTGGTTGCAGGGCCCCAGAGCGCTGTCGCGCCAAAGTCTCTTGCATGTAAGGTCAAAGGCAGGTCGGTGACTGCGTATTCGACAGGGTAGGTGATGCCGGGACGCGCCTTATCCGCCACGATCTGCTGCACCGGGGTGCTGATCACGCACCCGTCCCGGTTATGCAACAGGGCATAATAACTTCCGCTGACGTGTACAGGAAGCTGTACACCCGTTTCACCGTTTAGCGCCAGGTTATCCTTAAACCACTGAATGCTGTCCGTGGGAGTTACCTGCAATATGCTGCTGTCACCATTGTCAAGGCAATAGATAGCTTTACCGATGAGGTTCATCGTACTGTCGATCTTCGATGTTTTGACGACAACCGTGTCGGTCGTGCGGCATCCGCCGCCATCATGGAGCGTTGTGACTACATAAGTGGTGGTGACATCCGGCGTCGCGATCGGGTTCGAGATGGAATTATCATTAAGGCCTGTCGAAGGCGTCCAACTGTATACATAACCAGGTTTGGCATTGGAACCAATGACCACAGGCGCACGATTGCATGAAAGCGTATCCCTTCCCGCATTCGCGACGATCGTAAGCGTGTCAACCAGTTTTGCATAAAGCGTATCGAGACATCCATACCCGCTGTACGGAACGAGCTCCACTGCGATCGTCGTCCCTGCAGCCGGAGGAGGCGCGAAACGAAGTCCCGGTTGGGTGCCGATCACCTGGCTGAAATCACTGTTGAACCATGTGTATTTCTGGTAGCCAAACGGAGCCACGACATTCACCGCCGTATCATCCGGGCAATATTTTGCGCCGACAAATTCGTCCGTGCATTCGGAATTCACGTCGATATAAGCATATCCAAAATGTTTTTTGAAGGTGCAATCTGCGGTCTTGAAAAACATCCTGATCGTTTTTCCCGCAAGACCATTCAAATTCACGGATACGGCTGACCAGTCTTTGCACCAGACAGGCGTGTCACCCTGCGGGTTTGGTGATTCAAAAAAACCGGGAAGGAGCGTACCATACGGAATAAACGTAAAAGATGAGCAGGTGATCAGTCTTGCGCCGTCTGACATATCGCGGATCTCGATCTCCATTCTTGGCTGTTCTTCCGGCCGGTGGTTCGGATCCTGGAACACAACCGCGTAGTGATAGATGAGCGAGTAAACGTTTTGATTCGCGGGGATCGTAAATTCATAAGACACACCTTCGGCTTCTGTTCCGGCAAGATTATTCCCAAGGCGGATCGAATAACCGCTTCCGTTCGGACACACAACCGGAAAATGGCCGTACGGGTCCACCTGGTTGCCGTTTCTTGCGTAAGAATACATCGTTTGCCGGTTTGGCGTTGGGAAGGATTCCGTGAGCGTGATCACATTCACTCCATTCACGGCGGCAGTGGTGCCGAGGTAAGATTTCCAACCTTCAAAGGTGCCGGACTCAAAATCGATATTATAAGGACAAACCTGGGACCATGTGGGATTAAAGAAAAAAATGCTGAGTATGCCCAGCAGCGGTAACCTGATCAGTCGCCTTTTATTCTGGTAAAAGGGTGTCGTTTTCACACACGAGTTTTCTAAGCTTCTTGCGAACAGTTATCGGGAATCCTGTCCTCTTCGTTGCCTTTTCAGGCAGCATGAACGAGGTTGGTTTCAGTCAGAATATTGAAGACGCTAGTGGCGGCCGAGCTTATACGCTACTTTGATCCCCGTGAAAAAATAATAGTCTTTCACTTTTGGGTTCCCACGCGGATAACCTTCTTCGCTGAAAGGAACGCCAACTTTTCTATAAGAAAGCTGCCCTGCCTCAGGACCTTTTTCAAGATTCAGTGTTTCGACGGAAACATACGTCTTGCTGACGTCATCCAGGTAGTCAGTGAAGAGCCAGCGGTAGCCAAACTCATAATTCAGTTCCCAGTCCTTTCCGGGGTTCATTTTAAATCCAAATCCGATCGGCACGCAAGGTTGCGTAAGAGAATACGGTTTACGACCGTAACCTTCAATGCCTTCGCCTTCGGTGCTGAGCGGATGCAGGTATGTTTTTTTATGATTGTCGTCATAAGTATAGGGATTGTAATGAAAGACGCCGAGCCCTGCGAACAGGTATGGGTATTGGTCATACAGCTCGGGGTCAAGCAGTATGAACTCAAATGAAACGTTGAATTCAACAATGTTTGACTTGAAACTCAGGTTTCTTGCCTGGAGGTCCGGGCGTTTATTATTGCGGTCATCGCCGGAAACCTTTTCGAATGCAACTCCGGCCCTGATATTCAGAAAGTCCCCGGAATTATATTTTATGTTGAATCCAAACGCGGGATTCAATTGTTTCGTTGAAATGGGTTGCTGGGTAAGATCACCATTGTAGGCAGACGTCCCTACCATCACTTCCCCCATCCAGGCCTGTCCATAACTGATGTTACAAGCCAGCAGAAATGCTAAGATTTGCAGCTTCATAAATTCCGGGCGTACGTTTACTCAATACGTTTAATAACAACTGGTTAATAACTGGTTACAGTTAATCTAAGACGTTGGATAAGTAGAAAAAAATGGAAGTTTAAGATAGGAATTTATTCATTTTGATCCGTAGAAATGTTGAACCGGATTGAACGAAAATGAATAATGATGACACAATTTACAAAAAGTTTTGATGATTCATTATAGTCGTTTTTTTTTATAGGAGAACTGTCCGGTTGTATCTTTCGACATGACAAGCCGCGCAGCTGCCATCCTGATTGCCTGCAACCTATGTGCGATATCGTTGTCGGCGAAACCGTTCACCCTTCAGGCAGCCGCTATGGGTCTCGTGGATACCACCAGCCCTGCGCCCACCGGCCCGCATATCGACCCCTCCAAACCCACGAATTTCTATAACCGGCTCAGCTCGAACGCCGAATACAATTTTCTTTCTTCAGGTAAGCGTACGTTCGGTTACCGGGCGAATTATGTTTGGGCTTCGGCCAGTCAGAAGCATTCTGTCCAGCTTGAAGTACCGGTCTTGTACTCAACCGCGTCAAAACACACCGGTTTAGGTGATTTCCGTTTCCGGTACTACTGGATTCCTTACCGAGATTATAGCAAACGGCCTGGTGCATTGCGCCTGGTGATCGATGCATACCTGCCGACCGGCAGTTACACAGAAGGACTCGGTCGCGGCCGCTGGATCTTTGCAACCGGCGCAGCCACAGCATTTGTGTTTGGAAAATTTTCGATTTTTCCGGCCCTTGAATACCTGTACAGCACGCGTGTCTATGAGGCGAAAACGATCCGCCCGGGCATCAGCGATCTGCACGGTTATGTCATTCAGTCAACGCTCGTGTTTGACTTCAGCCGCAAAAGTTACATCGATCTCACACCGATCTTTATGAAAAACAGTTACTCGCACGACGGCCGGAATGATTTTGTCACAGAAGGCAATTACCTGTATATGGTCAAAAAGAACAAATTGCAGGTCGGGGGATTTGCAAGAAGATATTGGCGGGGCAGGTCATCGACGGTGAGGCTTTCGGTTCGAACTTATTTTTGATCGCGCTGCGCCTTCAACGTCTTCGATGCAGCGCAAGTACTTAACTTCAACGGATTGTTTTATTCAAATCACGTCTTCATATGCGCATCGTTTTTTTCTTGTTGATCGTGTCATTGTCTTCACAGGCGCAGGATAGCAGCGGCACCCTGTATCTATGGAAAAACGGGGCGCCTGGCTTCGAATCGCGAAAGAACGAACCCGAGCAGGCAAAGGACTGGTGGGTGAAGAATATTCACAATCCCTCACTGACGGTATACCTCCCGCTGAAAGAACGCGCCAATGGAACGGCGATCGTCGTTTGTCCCGGAGGCGGTCATCGTGCCCTCGTGTTCAATTCGGAAGGCAAAGAGGCTGCAAAATTTCTGACCGGTCTTGGTGTCACCGTATTTGTTTTGAAGTACCGGCTGTTCAGGGAAGACAATTCGCCCTATAAAGAAGAAAATGCCTGGCAGGATATTTTCCGCGCCATGCGGCTTGTAAAAAACCTTGCGACCACGTATAATATTGACACCGCCCGGATTGGCGTCATGGGATTCTCCGCCGGTGGTGAAGTTGCGGGGTGGGTTTCTTATCATTGGAATGAGGGTCACAGGATCAGTCATGATAACATCGACCAGTTAAGTGCAAGACCAGCGTTCCAGGTTTTGATATACCCGGGTCCTCTGGCTGTTCCTGACAAGGTGCCCGCATCGTCGCCGGTTACATTTCTTACGGCGGCGAATGACGATACATGCTGCTCTCCACCGATCGTGCGGTTGCTTCAAATGCACCGGGAAGCGGGTGTTCCGGTTGAAGTGCATTTATTTCAACAGGGCAATCACGCTTTCAACATGGGAATGCGCTCGAAGCTCGTGAGTCTCCAACACTGGCCTGACCGGTTGGCCGACTGGTTGCGTGATAATGGCTGGACCGGGAAAAACTAGCGAAGCATGAAAAAAGTTCAATGGGGCATCATCGGGTGTGGTGACGTGACCGAAGTCAAAAGCGGACCAGCCTTCAATAAAGTGAACGATTCATACCTCGTTGCTGTGATGAGAAGGAATGCCGCGTTGGCAAAAGACTATGCCGGCCGCCATGGTGTTCCGAAATGGTATGCAAGCGCGGCTGAACTGATCGCGGACCCGGACGTGAATGCGGTCTACATTGCTACGCCGCCGTCCTCGCATGAAGAGTATGCGCTTGCCGCCTTTGCCGCGGGCAAGCCGGTGTATCTTGAAAAGCCGATGTCAACTGACAGCGCATCCGCGGCAAGGATCGCTGAAGCCGCGCGGGTCACCGGTCAGAAACTTGTTGTTGCACACTACCGGAACGCGCAACCTTTTTTCAATCACATCAAATCCTTGCTTGACGCCAATGAGATCGGTGAAATAAGGTTTGTCACGTCGGAGCTTTTCAAACCGCTATTGACCCCGGGTGAACTCGCCGTTGAGAAAAATGCGTGGCGTGTCAATCCGGCTATTGCAGGCGGTGGCCTCTTTCATGATTTGGCCCCTCACCAGCTTGGCCTCATGAATTATTTTTTTGGCGGCGCCCAAACGGTCCACGGTTTTGCGATCAACCAGGCTGGCGCCTATGACGCCGACGATTTTGTTTCGGGATATATCCTGTTTGAAAGCGGCGTAGTATTTACCGGTACATGGTCATTTGCGGCTCCCCCTTCTGTAGACCGTGATCATTGTGAGATCATCGGCAGCAAAGGATCGATCGGTTTCAGTTTTTTTAACCAACGATCCATAAACGTGACCACAATGCACGGCGCGCGTCAATTTGAATATGACATGCTGCAGCACGTTCAACAGCCGTTGATCGAAAAGACCGTTGCTTATTTTCTTGACCGCGGCCCCAATCCCTGCAGCGGAGAACATGGTGCATTGATCATGAAATGGATCGACCGGATGACTGAAAACACCTGAATTCAGGCTGTGCGTAGATTTCCTAAGACTTTTTCCGGCAATAATCTCCCTTTTCACACGTTTGTCCCATGATTCTTTCCATGGGCGTTTGAAAACGCAGAATGGGCTTTAAACCTCATTCTCCGTCAAAGGTCTATGACTGCAACAAAACAACGTATAACATGAAAAACAAGATCCTCATTCTCTCATCCGCCACCCTGATGGTAGTCGCGGTGTTCACAGCCTGTCAGAAAGATAAGTCGCCAACATCCGACAACACCACACAGGTTTCCCTGCAATCAGATGACCAGGCCAGGGTTTCCAGTGAATCGGAAGCCGTGGCGAATGATGCGGCATTTGCCCTGGAAGTCTCTCCAAGTTTTTCCGGTCGTCTCGCAAGTGCTCAAAGCGACAATCTGAGCTGCGATGCTACGATCACCTATGACAGCGTCAGTAATCCCCGTACTGTAACGATCACATACAGCGGTTCATGTCTCGGCACACGCACACGCAGCGGTGTGGTAAAGATCTCAATGGCTGAAGGCGTGCACTGGAAAGACGCCGGCGCAAGCGTAACGCTTACTTTTCAAAATTTCAAGGTCACGCGCCTCAGCGACAACAAAAGCATTACGATCAACGGTACACAGACTTACACGAACGTCAGCGGCGGACTGCTGATCAATCTTCCTATCCTGCAGACAGTTGTTCACACGATCAGCAGCGATGACATGTCCATCACGTTTGATGACAACACATCAAGGGCATGGCATATTGCTGAAAAAAGAGTGTTTACCTGGGAAAATAACAGCGGTGTGATCACAACCACGGGTAACCATACCGAAGGCAATGATCTCAATGTTGCTGAGTGGGGAACGAACCGTTTCGGCCAGGCTTTCACCAGCTCAACGGTCACGCCTGTCGTTATTCGCCAGGATTGTAATTTCCGTGTTGTAAGCGGACAGATAAAACACGTTACACCGCTTGTGACAGCGACTGCTACTTTCGGTCTGGATGCATCCGGAAGCCCGACATCCTGCCCCGGAACAAATGGTCACTACTATTTCAAGGTGATCTGGACCGGTCCGGGTGGTAACAGTCTCACCGTCATCATGCCGTACTAATCCACAGTTACAATAGATTCATTGAAGACCGCCGGTTCTGCCGGCGGTTTTTTCTTGCCTTTTCCGGTGCGGAACCCGGCTGGAGAAGTGATTGATAGCCAGCTTGATCCAATTCGGCCCAGTTTTGGTAAACCGTGAGGCAGCCCACGAGGTAAACCAGCAATTATGGGTCGACTCATCATTGTTTCAAACCGGCTTCCTTTTTCTATTGACCGGGAGGATGACCAGCCGCGGCTTCGCCAAAGTTCCGGCGGCCTTGTGTCCGCGATCAAAAGCTATTTTGAAAGTGAGTCCGGCCACCAGGGATTTTCAGGGAAGATATGGTTTGGCGTAGCGGATTTTCCCCGTGAGGAATGGGAGCGCCTTACAGCAAAAGAAACGGCCGGCGATGATTTCGATATCGAGCCGTTGTTTGTTGATAAAGCCCTGTACAATGACTACTACAACGGCTTCTCGAACTCAGTTTTGTGGCCGTTGTTTCATTACTTCCCGACGCTGGTGCAATACCCGGCCAATTTTTTTGAAGCTTATACGGCCGTCAACCGGCTTTTTTGTGAGCGCCTGCTGGAGTTGACCAGACCAGACGATACCATCTGGATCCATGACTACCAGTTGATGTTGTTGCCGGAACTATTCAGGCGGCAGCGCTCGGGCGCAACGATCGGCTTCTTTTTGCATATCCCATTTCCTTCGTACGAACTCTTCCGGTTATTGCCTGCCGGCTGGAAGCGTTCGCTGCTGCAGGGCGTCATGGGCGCTGACCTGGTCGGTTGTCATACATACGAATATGTACAATATTTCATCCAGTCGGTGAAAATGATCCTCGGCGCCGACAACAATTTCAATACGCTGCAGTATAAAGACCGGCTCGTGAAGGTTGACCTTTTTCCGATCGGGGTCGACTTTAAGAAATTCAATTCGGCGGGCAATTTGCCGGAAGTGGAAAAATATAAGGAAGAGATCCGCAAAACTTTTGATACGCGGAAGATCATTTTTTCCGTCGACCGCCTTGACTATACAAAGGGCATCATGGACCGCCTCAATGGTTTCGAATTATTTCTTGACCAGCATCCGGAATGGAAAGAAAACATTTTTTTCGTGCTCAATGTAGTTCCTTCCAGGGATGAGATCCCCACCTACAACGACCAGAAACGATCGCTCGAGGAAAAGATCGGCACCATCAACGGGAAGTTCTCCACCATCACCTGGCAGCCCATCATTTACCGCTACCAGCACTTGCCGTTTCATGAACTGTCCGCGCTGTACCAGCTCGCCGATATTGCGTTGATCACGCCGATACGGGATGGGATGAACCTTGTTGCAAAAGAATTTGTGGCCAGTTCCGTTTCTCGAAATGGCGTATTAATTTTAAGCGAGCTTGCCGGCGCGGCAAGCGAATTGAGTGAAGCGTTACTGGTAAACCCAATCGATACAGCTGACATCGCGGCAAGTATTCAAAGAGGATTGACCATGCCGCTTGCCGAAAGAAGAAGCCGGATGGCATTTATGCAACGAAGGCTGAAGGAGTATGATGTGGAGAACTGGGTGAACGATTTTCTCCAGCAGCTGCAGGAAATAAAAAAAGAACAGCAAAAAATAACCGTGAAGACCCTCGACGAAAACACGATCAATTCCATTTGCCGTCACTACGCGGATTCAGCAAAACGTTTTTTCCTCATTGACTATGACGGTACCCTGGTGCCTATTACCCGCGTTCCCTCAGAAGCCGTTCCCGATCAGCCTGTAAAAGATTTCCTGGCATCTCTCACTTCCGATCCTGACAATCACGTTGCGATCGTGAGCGGGAGAGATGCGGAGACGCTGGAGAAATGGTTTGGTGAATATTCGCTGACGCTTGTCGCGGAGCACGGCGCAAGCATCAAGATGCGCAATGAATCATGGCAGCAGCTTGTTGCCGTCTCGGATCAGTGGAAAGACCAGGTCAGGCGGGTCATGGATATGTTTGTGACACGGTGCGTCGGGTCATTTACGGAAGAGAAAACAAACACAATTGCATGGCACTACCGCAACACACAGGTCGACCTTGGCTTCACCAGGTCCCGTGAATTGATCAACAGCCTGTCTCAGCTGATTCAAAACACGCCGCTGCAGGTGATAGATGGTAACAAGGTGGTGGAAGTAAGGTTATCCGGTTTTGACAAAGGGACCATTACCCTCAGGATCCTGAATGACGCTCACCCGGATTTTGTTCTTTGTATGGGCGACGACACAACCGACGAAGACATGTTCAAAGCGCTTGAAGAATCATTCAGCGACCGGACTTTCACGATCAAGATCGGGAATCGCGGTACTGCGGCACGGTACACCATAGCGGGCCAGGAGGACGTGCTTCCGCTGCTATCCCGTTTGCAACATTGTGTGAAGCCCCGCGGCCAGATCAGCTCCCGTCATTGACGTTCGCTTCCTTTTCCTAGTTTCGCCTTACCACGATGAAGACATTGCTGACCCATATCGGGCAACTTGCATGTGTCCATGACTCGAAGTTGCCGCTTCGCGGCGGGCAACTCGCTGCGTTGCCGGCGATCAGCGATGCTTACCTGTTGATTGAGGACGGCCTCATTAGCGCGTTTGGAGAAATGAGTTCTTTGCCGTCATCGGTCGCATCCGTGAAAGACCGCTTTGATGCATCCGGAAGGATCGTTCTGCCCGCCTGGTGCGATTCCCATACGCACCTCGTCTTTGCGGCCACAAGAGAAAATGAATTTTTGGATAAGCTACAGGGTCTGAGTTATGCAGAGATCGCCCGCCGGGGCGGCGGGATCCTGAATTCAGCCGCTGCGCTGCAGGCTGCCGGTGAAGACCAACTATACTCGATGGCGATGCAACGGTTGCACGAGATCAGCGTTCTTGGGACCGGAGCCGTCGAGATCAAATCAGGGTACGGTCTGTCGGTTGAAGCGGAATTAAAGATGCTTCGTGTGATCAGGCGGCTGAAAGAGGATTCGCCGCTGATCATACGTTCCACTTTTTTGGGCGCTCACGGTGTGCCGGTGGAATTCCGTGACAACGTGGATGGTTATGTAGACGTGGTGATCAATGAAATGCTGCCCGTGATCAGGGCTGAATCCCTGGCAGACTTCGTAGACGTTTTCTGCGAGACCGGGTTTTTTACGATTGAGCAGATGCGGAGGATCATCCGCGCGGGCGAAGCGGCCGGTCTTCGGGCAAAAGTTCACGTGAACCAATTAACAGCGATCGGCGGCGTTGAAGCGGCTGTCAGCGAAAACGCCCTGAGCGTGGATCATCTCGAAACAATGACCCCGGAAGCAATCCGGTCACTGAGTCACGCTACCACAATTGGGACCATGCTCCCAACAGCTGCTTTTTTTCTTCGCATGAAATATCCGCCGGCGCGCGAACTCATTGACAGCGGCTGCGCGGTGTCGCTGGCATCCGATCTCAACCCGGGGTCTTCGCCAAGCGGTAACATGCAGCTTGTGATAGCGATGGCCTGTATTCAAATGAAGATGTTACCCACCGAGGCGATCAACGCAGCTACGTTCAACGGCGCTGCCGCGATGAATGTTCACCACGAGGCGGGCAGTGTAGCCGTGGGGAAACGTGCCAATCTCATCATCACAAAGCCGCTTTCCAGTTTGACACTGATGGCTTATTTCTTTGGATCAAACCTCGTTGACAAGGTGCTCATTTCCGGTGTCCCGGTAAGTTGAAATCATTCAAAAGGTCATCTTCCTTTCAGGCGTTACCGTTTATCTTAGCGGCCAAATATTCATATGCAGCCCATTGTAGAATGCGTACCAAATTTCAGCGAAGGCAACGACCCGGAGATCATCAGGCAGATCGTTTCCGAAATTGAAAGTGTTCCCGGTGTCACGTTGCTCAACGTTGATCCGGGAAAAGCGACTAACCGTACCGTCGTCACTTTTGTCGGCGCGCCGGCACTGGTTGTCGAAGCCGCATTTCTTGCCATCAGGAAAGCCGGTGAATTGATCGATATGTCAAAACATAAAGGAGAGCATCCGCGCATGGGTGCGACCGATGTTTGCCCACTCATCCCGATCGCTGCTATCACCATGGAGGAAACGGCTGCGTGGGCGGTGAAACTGGCCGCGCGGGTCGGAAACGAATTAGCGATACCGGTGTACTTGTACGAAGCGGCCCAACCTGACAAACAACGAAGCAACCTTTCGGTCATCCGGGCGGGTGAATATGAAGGCTTTTTTACAAAGATCAGGCTCCCGGGATGGAAACCTGATTTTGGGCCCGCTGAATTTGACAAAAAACGTGGCGGCACTGTCATCGGCGCGCGTGATTTTCTCGTTGCGTACAATGTAAACCTCAACACCACCTCCACGCGCCGGGCAAACGCGATCGCTTTTGATGTGCGGGAAGCGGGTCGCAAGGTCACCGGTGAAGATGGAAAGACGCAGCATGTCCCGGGCACGTTAAAAGCGGTGAAAGCGATCGGGTGGTACATCGCTGAATACGGGATCGCGCAAATCTCTATGAACCTTACAAACATCGCGGTTACACCTATACATATTGCCTTTGATGAAGTTTGCGCGAAAGCCGCGGCGAGAGGGGTTCGTGTAACCGGCAGCGAACTGGTGGGCCTGGTGCCTTTGAAATCGATGCTGGATGCGGGCAAATATTTTTTGGAGAAACAACAGCGTTCCGCGGGTGTTGCTGAATCGGAACTGATCCGCATCGCGGTCAGATCTATGGGACTTGACGAGTTATCAGCATTCAATCCCACCGAAAGGATCATTGAATACCGGTTGAAAGAAAATAACGCGTCACGACTGATCAACCTCACAGTTTCCGCGTTCGCAGATGAAACAGCAAGCGAAAGCCCTGCCCCGGGCGGCGGATCCATATCAGCCTTTGTGGGAGCGTTGGGAGTTTCGCTGGGTACCATGGTCGCCAACCTGTCCGCGCACAAAAAAGGATGGGACGACCGTTGGCAGGAATTCAGCCGCTGGGCAGAAAAAGGACAGTCATTAAAAGACAACCTGCTGAAACTGGTGGATGCCGACACCGCGGCGTTTAATTCCATCATGCTTGCATTCAGTATGGCAAAGGCCACTGACGCGGAAAAAAGCGCACGTAAAGCAGCGATACAATCAGCGACGAAACAGGCGATCGAGGTGCCGCTTTCCGTGATGAAAGCAAGCGCTGCCTCCTTTGACCTCATCCGGCAAATGGCAATGGAAGGCAACCCCAACTCGGTGTCCGATGCGGGCGTCGCTGCACTTTGCGCAAGAACGGCCGTCATGGGAGCCTACATGAATGTGCGGATCAATGCCGCATCGCTTGATGATAAAGAATTTGTTCAAAACGTGATCGCGGAGGGAAAAAAGATCGAACAATCCGCCATCGAAGCCGAAAGAGAAATTCTTGAGATCGTGAATAGCAAGATCGCGGTTTAGATCACTACTTGGCATCATGGCTCCGAGATCATCGCGTCGGCATCATCGCACGCATCATGGGATCTCGTTTTCAACTTTTGACTCGAGCACCATGATCTTTTCGAAAACGGTTTCGTATTCCGCGTTTGCGCGATCGAGATCACCGGAAACCTGCTGATAATTTTTTTCCACTTCCAGGAATTTCGACTTGTCAGAATAAGTTGCGGGGTCAGCGAGCGCTGACTCGAGCTCCATTTTACGTTGCTTCAGCTTTGCCACGGATGCCTCAAGCTGTTCAAACTGCCGTTGTCTTTTCTGGAGTTCCTTTTTCAGTTCTTTTGATTGAGGAGAACCGGCGGGTTTTGGTGCAACCGGTTTCGCCGGCTGCATCGCTTGCACGCTTTCAATCTTTTGTTCGGGCGCCGGTGCATTCTTCACTGCCTTCTCCATGCGTTCTTTCCACGCGACGTATTCATCATAGCCTCCTTTGAACTCTTTGATCTCATGATCTACGATCTCCCAGATCTTATTCGCTGTTTTTGAAATGAAATACCGGTCGTGGCTTACAAGGATATAGCTTCCTTCATACCGGTTCAGCGCTTCGATGAGTAGCTCATTACTGTGAATGTCCAGGTGATTCGTCGGTTCGTCCAGCAGTAGGAAGTTGGCCTTGCTGATGATGGTCTTTGCAAGCGCCACGCGGGCTTTTTCACCACCGCTCAATACTTTGATCTTTTTATCGGCATCATCGCCGCTGAATAAAAAGCAACCGAGGAGCGTTCGCAATTCCAGTTCGGTCTTTTGACTTCCGCATTCTTTCATTTCATCAATGATGGTATTGTCCACATTCAGCGCTTCCAGCTGGTGTTGCGCGTAAAATGCCGGTTCAATGTTGTGACCCCATTTGCGCTCGCCCTGGAAAGACTCGGTTCCCGCTATGATGCGAAGCATGGTCGATTTTCCTTTGCCGTTGGCACCGATCAGCGCGATCTTGTCGCCTCGTTCGATCTCTGCGCCGGTATGCTCAACGATGATGTTATCGCCAAAAGATTTTGAAACATCTTTTAATTCGACTAACACCTTCCCGGGCGTTTTGTCGATCCTGAAATTGATCCGGATATTCGGCCGCTCAAGTTGCGGTTCCTCGATGCGATCCAGCTTTTCAAGCTTTTTCATCAGGCTTTGCGCCATCGAAGCTTTGCTGGCTTTTGCGCGGAACCTTTCAACAAGGCGCTCGTTTTGCCTGATGTAGTCCTGCTGGTTGTCGTAAGCTTTCTGTTGAAGATCCAGCCTGACGGCCTTTTCAGATTCATAAAACTCATAGTTGCCTGTGTAAAAATGCAATTGCCGCTGATAAAGCTCAACGATCTTCGTCACCATGCGGTTGAGAAAGTATTTATCGTGGCTGACGATAACAACGGCGCCTTGATAATGCTGCAAATATTTCTCAAGCCACTCGATGGATGGCAGATCAAGGTGATTTGTTGGTTCGTCCAGCAATAGCAGATCGGGTTGCTGAAGGATCATTTTTGCGAGCAAGACGCGCATTCTCCATCCGCCGCTGAACTCCCTGTAGGGACGCTGGAGGTCAGCATTGGGGAATCCGAGACCCTGCAAAACTTCCTCCGTCCTATGATGGATGTTGTAACCGCCAAGCGTCTCAAGCAGGTGGAGTTTGTCAGTATACTCGTGCAGTAATTTTTCGTCAGAAGTTCTTTCGAGTTCCCGGCCGATCACTTCCAGTTCCCGTTCGAGCTGTTGTACGCGTTCGAATGCGCCGAGCGCGACCTGGAGGATGGAGTCGTTCGTGTCAAAGCTGAGCAGGTCCTGGTGCAGATACCCGATGGAGAGTCCGCGCGTACGTTCAACGGTGCCTCGGGACGGCTGGTAATCGCCGACGAGCAGTTTCAGCAGAGTGGATTTCCCGGTTCCATTGTACCCAATGAGCCCGATCCGTTCATTGGGCTGGATGTGCCATGTTGCATCTTCAACCAGTACCCTCGCCCCAAATTCAAATGTGACATCCTGCAATCCTGCGAGCATGATCTGTTTTGCTTAAAAGGACTATTTGCAAAAATAACGACTCATCAGGTTTAAATTATCTTTGATCAAATTTTGCCATCGATGAAAAAGGTCCTGGCAGTTTATGCTGTGTTGATCATTGCTATTATTGCGTGGTACTACGGTGTCGGCAGGGAAAAGCATATCGTTGATGACTCAAAGGCAAAAGCGCTTGTTGTCAGTAAGCACAGCCCGGCATTTAATGCGGCGTTGCAAAAAGTGATGTCGGATTATTATCAATTGACCGCGGAATTTTCGAAAGGGGACACGGCGGCGATCGATCGCGCCGCTACTGCGCTGGGGGTATCGCTTGGATCGCTTCCGGTGACCGAATTGCAGAGGGACTCATCGATCTATCAGACGGCTTCGATCTTTTGGGACAATGCGAAAGCCGAGATCGCCGGCCTTGCGGGGGATCCTTCCCTGCAGGCGAAGCGTGAAGCCCTGAACCTTTTTTCGAACGAATTATTTACTCTCGTGCTCACCATCCGCTATGACCTGGCTAAACTATACTGGCAGGAATGCGGATCGGCGTTTGGCGATGATACACCCGGCAACTGGCTGAGTGATTCAGCTTCCTCCGTCAACCCATATGGCCTCAAGGACTGCCAGGTGGTGAAAAAAGTGATCAGTTTTACACCTTCGGACACTTCATCTGGAACTCGCTGAGCCTTCCGGCATATTTGCATGATAATTGGACGTTTCGCCGAAAGGGGATCCGGTAGGGGATAGCGGCAATCAGGCGGATCACTCACCGGATCCAGAAACAATTTCCTCGCATACGGCAGATCTTTATAGAGCCGGGATAAATTATTGTTTGCGTTTCAGGGTGGAAGCCTGTTGGGCCGTAATGAAGAGGATGCGGGTCTTCAGTTCTTAAAAAGATTCAGCACGGTAGACAGTTTGTCCTTCAGATCTTTCCTCGCTACGATAAAATCGAGAAAGCCGTGCTCGAGTATGAATTCGCTGCGCTGGAAGCCTTCGGGTAGATCTTTTTTGATCGTTTCCTTGATCACGCGCGGACCGGCAAAGCCGATCAGTGCGCCCGGCTCCGCGATATTGAGATCACCCAGCATGCCAAAGGAAGCCGAGATCCCGCCAAAGGTCGGATCGGTGAGCAGGGAGATGTAGGGCAGGCCAGCGTCACTCAATTGGGAGAGTTTCCCGCTTGTCTTGGCGAGTTGCAGCAGCGAGAACGCGCTTTCCATCATCCTGGCCCCGCCGCTTTTGCAAATGACAAGATACGGTGTACGATGATAAATGCAATGGTCGACGGCTCTCGAGAATTTTTCGCCCATCACGCTGCCGAGAGAACCGCCGATGAATTCAAAATCCATCGCTGCAATGACAATGTCTTTGCCACCCAGTTTACCGGAAGCGACCCTCATCGAGTCTTTCAGGTCGGTTTTTGTCCAGATCTCCTCGAGCCTTTTCTTGTAAGGTTTCAGATCGGTGAACTCGAGATAGTCCACACTGCGGATATTGTCAAATAGTTCAGTGAATTCCCGGTTGTCAAACAACAGGTCGTAATATTCTGAGCTGCCGATACGGTGGTGATAGCCGCATTTGGGGCAAACGAAGAGATGATCGCGTAATTCGGAAACGGTACAGATGTAGTTACATTCAGGGCATTTGGTCCAGAGACCTTCAGGCGTTTCTTTTTTTTCTGAAGTTTTGGTATTGATACCTTTTTTGATGCGCTTGAACCAGCTCGATTTCGTTTCCTCGCTTTTCCCTTCTTCACCCGTCAGATTCGCATCAAAATCTTCAAATTGCTTCGCCATCAACTGAATATTGGTGAATCACAAATATAAGGACGTTTTACATTCGAACACATGTTTGTTCATCTAATTGCGCTGACAACGAATCGCTTATAATCAAAAAAAAAGAGCCTTCCGGCTCTTTTGATGATGTTGATCCGCTCGTCCGCGAGCTTATCCTTTTTTCTCTTCTTTGATTTTGGACCGCGTTTTCACCTCAACTTTCCGGTCTCCTTTTAAGGTTGAAGCAAGTTTTACCGCTTCATAGGCGTTCAGGATGCCACCGCTTTTGCTGATATCACTGAGTTCAACCGTATCACCGGTCGCGGGATTTTTTACCTTGACATCCGGCTTAACGGAAGATTTCTCGATCGCAAATTTTACCTGTTCCGGTGAAAGGGTGGGGTAGTACTCCAGGATCAGCGCAGCTACGCCCGCAACGACCGGGGATGCCATGCTTGTTCCCTGCGCTTCACCATACGTGTTGCCTCCGGGGATGCTTGAATAGATCTGAACACCGGGAGCGAATACGTCCACTTCCTTCTTACCGAAGTTGGAGAAGTTTGCGACGAGGCCGCCTAATTGCGGATCACCGCTTGCGCCGACCGTGATCCAGTTGCTTGCGCGCCCTCCGTCTGCCTTGAACACTGGCGTCGGAAAATTCCACGCGGTATCAACGTCCGCCGCATCATTACCGGCAGCATGAACAAGCAGGACGCCTTTTGATTGCGCATATTTGACCGCGTCATCAACCCATTCTTTTTGCGGGGAGAATCCTTTTCCAAAGCTCATGTTGATCACTTTCGCGCCATTATCCGCCGCATAGCGGATGGCAAGGGCGATATCCTTGTCATGCTCATCTCCATCGGGCACTGCGCGCACCATCATGATCTTTACGTTGTCTGCGATACCATCGATACCAAGACCATTGTCACGCGCGGCTGCGATGATCCCTGAAACGTGTGTGCCGTGAAACGGGGTGTTTGCCATGACGTCATTGTTGCCATAAAAACGGTCATTGAAATCATTGTAGTTGTCCTTTACGATCTCACCGCGGAAATCTTCGGGTGCTTCCTTTGCCGCCTCCATCTTTCGGATCTCACCTTCAAGATCATCGATGATCTGATCATTCGTGATATCCGTATTCTTATTCAGTCCGCAGATATAGGTCATCGTCTGTTTCAGCTTCTGTGCAACGACAGAGCTGGGATTGTAGTTGTCGAGGTCCTTGCAATTGTATTCTTTCTTGTTCAGGTCAGATTGTATGACCGAGTCACCCTGGACCATATCTTTTTCAATTTGCTTGTATTTTTCCAGCAGCGTCAGGTCAACTTCACCGACAACCTGTTGCTTCGCACGGGCCCACATGTTGTATTTGTCCCTGTCTTCTTTTGAAAGGGAGGCGGTGTCAGCGAGGTCTTCGAATTGGGCTTTATATTGGTGATATACTCTCGCAGCTTCGTACGAATCTTCTTTTACATTTTTTCCATCCCTTCCGCCGATAAAGTTCCATCCGTGTACATCATCCACATACCCGTTCTTGTCATCGTCAATGCCATTGCCTGGAATTTCACCGGGATTGGTCCAGAGGATAGGTTTGAGATCTTCATGTGTAGTATCTATGCCGGAATCGATCACCGCAACAATCACCGGTGTGCTTTTCTTCCCTTTCAAAAACTCGTAGGCTTTATCCAGCCCGATACCATAATAACCGCTGGTTTGCTTGCTCATCAGGTGCCATCCGTTTGGCACCTGCTCTTTCACGGAATTCTGCGAAAAGCCGTAATTCATCCATAGGGTCAGTATCAATGAAGCGACCGATAAGCGCTTGATTCGTCTGATCATTTGTAGTTTATTTTAAATAAAAGTGTGCGAAGTTAAAGGAATCTGGCATCTATCATGCCGCAAGTAAGGCAGAAAGGTGCTTTTTAGGAAACCATTCATAATTTTTACAAAAAAGTCCCGACAAGAAGCCGGGACTTAAAAATGACGTTGACTGATGTTTATTGGTTGCCCAGCTTTAGTTCAACACGGCGGTTTAATGCCTCCTCTGCCGGTGTTTTGCCGCTATTTAACGGTTTATTGGGACCAAACCCTTCCGCATGCAGCCTTGCGCTATCAATTCCTTTTGATATAAAATATTGTTTTACGGCGTTTGCACGCTGACGGCTCAGCTTCATATTTTCTTCATAGATCCCCGCATTGCTTGTATGTCCTTCGATCGTGAGGGCCAGTTCCGGATTTTGCTCAAGAACTTTTGTGACTTCATCGAGCACGGGCAATGATGCGGGAAGCAAATTCGATTTTGCTTTTTCGAACTGGATGCGGCGGGCGGCATAGTTGACCTTCTCGATGATGTCTTTCTTAATAGGAGGGCAACCGTTGTTTTCTTTTACGCCGGCGACTGCGGGGCATTTATCCTCTTCATCGTTGACGCCGTCGTTATCCGAATCCGGTACAGGGCATCCGCCGTAGCGGGCCACCCCTGCAACTTTCGGGCACTTGTCTTCTTCATCATTGATACCGTCATGATCTGTGTCCGGGATCGGGCATCCTTTATACCGAAGAACACCCGGGACCGCCGGGCATTTGTCCTGGTCGTCCGGTACGCCATCATGGTCGCTGTCCTTCACCGGGCATCCGTGGTTGGCGACCGTGCCTGCTTCGGTGGGACATTTGTCATTTTTATCGGCAACACCGTCGCCATCTTTGTCCGGGCAGCCGCCGCTCGCAGCGGTACCGGGTTCGGCCGGGCAGCCGTCCTCGTTTTTCCAGCACAGTGGGATCCGAAGCTTGGAATTCACGTGACTTGAAGTCGCGGC
>JADMIO011683303.1_pt1 | contig 47495 bp, 45 predicted proteins | sample 8958161 | NCBI WGS metagenome assembly JADMIO01 (sample SAMN16585339, study PRJNA669376) | soil metagenome | isolation source: Crop rotation soil | place: USA: Cullars Rotation, Alabama | collected 2011
TTTCATTATGGTGAAAGTTGGAACCTCTTACGTGCCGATCAGATTAAAACGAAAGGCCCAGTCTTTCGACTGAGCCTTTCGTTTTATTTGACCATGTTGGTATGATTTAAATTAATACGACTCACTATAGGGTCAGTGCGGCCGCGACTTCAAGTCACGTGAATTCCAAGCTTCGGATCCCACTGTGCTGGAAAGTGGTCATCATGGCGGCCATGGTGGCGGCGGTGCTGCCGCGCGAGACGCCATCGACGGAAACGACCTCATGGTGGCACGTGGCGCGCCGCCAGCATGCGCTCAACCTGCTCAAGCACGCCGAGATCCGCACCCTGTTCATCGTCCAGCTCGCATTCACCTGCGGCGTCACCGCCTTCTACGAGTTCTATCCCCTGTGGCTGGTCGAAGTGGCCCATTACGACGCCCGCGGCATCGCCTGGGTGACGGCGCTGCTGTGCGGCCTGATGACAGCCAGCTCGTTGACCCTGGCCGCCCGCGCCGGCAAGGGCGCGCCCCTGCGCCGCGCCGCCGGCTTCGCCTTCGGCGTCGCCGCCACCGTCGCCGCCGTCGCCCTGGGCAACCTGTGGATCGGCCTGGCCGCCATCATCCTGTTCGGCATCCCGAACTCCTTCTACAACGCCATCGTCCCCAACTGGTGCGCCGACACCTTCGGCCACCACGGCCAGGGCGCCGTCATGGGCCTGCTCTCGACCATCTTTTGCATTGCCAACATCCTGATGGCGCTGGCGGGCGGGGTGCTTTCGCTGATCGACACCAGGCTGGTGCTGGGACTGGGGGCAGTACTGGGGGCGTGGGCGGGCATGCGCTTGTTGCGGTGGGAGGCTGCCATGTCACGGCGCCTGCCTGAAGCGGCATCCGCAGCCGGCAGTTGATGGCCTAGTCGCCACCGCCGCCGCCATCGCCGCCACCACCAGCATCGCCGCCGCCGCTGTCTCCACCCGACCAGCCACCCGAGGCGCCACCGCCATCGAAACTGCCGCCGGCGCCGGCCACCGCCATCCCCGTGGCCGCGCCTGCCGCGACGCTGCCGCCTTGACCGTGGTGGGAGGTGCTGTCATTGCTGCTGATGCTGCCACCGAAATCACCGCTGCTGTCGTCACCGCGCCCGCGGCGCTGCGGCTGGCGGCTTTCGCGATGGGCGCTGCGCAGCAGGCGAAACAGGATCCAGAGCAGCAAAACGGCGAGTGCGTAGGGCAGGAAGAACCAGATCAGTTGCATGGGATCTCCGATGAACGGCATTGGCGCCGTCGCCAATATACCGCAGCCGCTGGCGATGTGGCATTGCGCTGATGTCGATGCTGCCTGGTGACGCCGCAAAACAAAAAAGGCTACAAGCTTGCGCCTGTAACCTTTTCGTTTGATGCTCATTCTTTGGGGTGGCTGATGGGGCTCGAACCCACGACAACAGGAATCACAATCCTGGACTCTACCAACTGAGCTACAGCCACCACTGTCCTACGAACTGTTCTGGTTGCTCTCAGAACAGAGCGAGATTATACAAACATCTGTGGAAACTGGCAAATCTAATTGCGTCAGGCCGCTGCGGTGGGGGTGAGGAGCGGGGATGGGTGGGGGAGGGCGACTTCGTCGGCGACGATGTCGAGGCCCAGCAGGGTCTGGAAGCTGGCGGCCAGACGGGGAGCGCTGGCGGTGGTGAAGGCGTGGATGTGGCCCGTGCTGGCGGCGGGCGCCAGCAGGTTGGCGGCGCCCAGCAGGCGCTGGAGCTGGCGGGCGACGGCGTCGCCGGTGTCGACCAGGATCACATGGCTGGCGTTGGCCTCGGCCAGGATGGCTTCGATGGCGGGGCGCACCAGCGGATAGTGGGTGCAGCCCAGCACCAGGGTGTCGGCGCCTTGTTCGAGCAGGGGCAGGATGAAGCCGCGCAGCATGGCGGTGGTTTCGCTGGAATCGAGCTGGCCGAATTCGATCTGGTCGGCCAGGCCCGTGCAGCCGCGCAGCAGGAATTGCGCGGCGCTGGTCTGGCTCAATTGTTGGTGCAAAAGCTGGAACTTTTCGCCGGCAAGCGCGCGGTCGGTGGCCATCACGGCCACCTTGCCGTTGCGGCTGGCGGCGGCGCCCGGTTTGAGGCCCGGTTCGACGCCGACGATGGGCAGTTGCGGATACGCCTCGCGCAGCACGCGGATGGCGGCGATCGTCGCCGTGTTGCAGGCCACCACGAGGGCCTTGGCGCCGCGGGCGACCAGAAAGTCGGCGATCGCCAGCGAGCGGCCGGCGACCTCGGCTTCGGTCTTGTCGCCATAAGGCGCGTAGGCCGAATCGGCGAAATACAGCAGTTGTTCAGCCGGCAGCAGGGCGGCGATGTGGCGCAGCACCGACAGGCCGCCCACGCCGGAATCGAAGACGCCGATGGGGGCCGATGCGGGTGACGTCGCCACGGTGTGCTTCCTTACGCCACCGTCACGGGAATCTTGCCGACGCTGCTCAGGTTCTCGATTTTTGCCGCCCACTCTTTCGGTCCCGTGTTGTGCACCGAGGTGCCCTGGGCATCGACGGCCACCGTCACCGGCATGTCGACGACGTCGAACTCGTAGATCGCTTCCATGCCCATGTCTTCGAAGCCCAGCACCTTGGCGCTCTTGATGGCTTTCGAGACCAGGTAGGCGGCGCCGCCGACGGCCATCAGGTAGGCCGACTTGTGTTTCTGGATCGATTCGATGGCGGCAGGTCCCCGCTCGGCCTTGCCGATCATGGCGATCAGGCCGGTCTTTTCCAGCATCATGTCGGTGAACTTGTCCATTCGGGTGGCGGTGGTGGGGCCGGCTGGACCCACCGCTTCGTCGCGCACGGGATCGACCGGGCCGACGTAATAGATCACGCGGTTCCTGAAGTCGACGGGCAGGGGCTCGCCCTTGGCCAGCATGTCCTGGATGCGCTTATGGGCGGCGTCGCGGCCGGTCAGCATCTTGCCGTTCAGGAGCAGGGTCTGGCCCGGCGTCCAGGACGCCACTTCTTCTTTGGTCAGCGTGTTGAGGTCGACGCGGCGCGATTTTTCCGTGTCCGGGGTCCAGTGCACCTCAGGCCAGCTCGACAGCGCAGGCGGCTCGATGTAGGCGGCGCCGGAGCCGTCCAGCACGAAGTGGGCGTGGCGGGTGGCGGCGCAGTTGGGGATCATGGCGACCGGTTTCGACGCCGCATGGGTCGGGTGCATCATGATTTTCACGTCGAGCACGGTGGTCAGGCCGCCCAGGCCCTGGGCGCCGATACCCAGCGCATTGATCTTGTCGCACAGCTCGATGCGCAGTTCTTCCGTCTTGTTCTGCGGGCCGCGCTGCTTCAGCTCGTACATGTCGATGTCATCCATGAGCACTTCCTTGGCCATCAGCATGGCCTTCTCGGCGGTGCCGCCAATGCCGATACCCAGCATGCCGGGCGGGCACCACCCCGCGCCCATGGTCGGCACCGTCTTCATGACCCAGTCCACCAGCGAGTCGGAAGGATTGAGCATGACAAATTTCGACTTGTTTTCCGAGCCGCCGCCCTTGGCCGCGACCTTGACGTCGACGGTGTCGCCTTCGACCAGTTCCATGTGGACCACGGCAGGCGTATTGTCCTTGGTGTTCTTGCGGTCGAACTGCGGGTCGGCCACGATCGAGGCGCGCAGCTTGTTGTCGTCGAAGTTGTACGCGCGGCGCACGCCTTCGTTGACGGCGTCGGTGACGGTGCCGCTGAAGCCCTCGAAGCGCACGCCCATGCCGATTTTCAGGAACACGTTGACGATGCCGGTGTCCTGGCAGATCGGGCGCTTGCCCTCGGCGCACATGCGCGAGTTGGTCAGGATCTGGGCGATCGCGTCTTTCGCCGCGGGGCTTTGTTCTGCCTCATACGCGCGCGCCAGGTGCGCAATGTAATCTGCGGGATGATAGTAGCTGATGTACTGGAGGGCGGCGGCGACCGACTCGATGAGGTCGGCTTGCTTGATGATGGTCATGAGGTTCTCGCGGGTTCGAATGAATGGTAGTGCGAATAATGGTAGTGCGAAAATGGTAGTGCGAAGCCTGGCGCGAAGCTCAGTGCGGCTTCGACTGGTTCTGGGTGCCGATCATGATGCGGTCGGTGTAGGCGATCGCCAGCGCCGACAGCAGGAACACGATGTGAATGCCGGTCTGCGCAATCAGGGTCTTTTCGGTGTAGGCATTGGCGTTGATGAAAGTTTTCAGCAGGTGGATCGACGAAATCCCCACGATCGCCATCGCCAGCTTGGTTTTCAGCACCGAGGCGTTGACATGCGAGAGCCATTCCGGCTGGTCGGGATGCACGTCCAGGTTCATGCGCGAGACGAAGGTTTCATAGCCGCCCACGATCACCATGATCAGCAGGTTCGAAATCATCACCACGTCGATCAGGCCCAGCACCACCAGCATGATGGTCGTTTCGTTGAGCTTGGTGGGCGCCGTTGCACCCGGTACGGCGACGGCGGCGATGATGTGCTGGAGTGCGGCTTCATTACCAAAAGCGGCGCCCACCAGGTCCACCAGCTCCACCCAGAAGTGAAATACGTAGACGCATTGCGCCAGGATCAGGCCGAGGTAGAGGGGCAGCTGCAGCCAGCGGCTGGCGAAAATGAACTTGCTCAGGGGGCTGATGGTGCGGGGGGAGTCGGGAAAAGACATCGAGGGCTGGCTCCGAAGAAAAATTTACTGCCGTCATTTTACACGCGTGGCGGGCCGCTGCGAGCTTGGAGCAAAGGTTGGTAAAATCGACAGCATGCCTTTGTAAGGGCTTCGTAAGCGGCGCCGGTTACCGTTTTAAAATAACTATCAGGAGACCACCATGTCCGAAACATCCACCTCGACCCAGGACAACCACGGCGCCCAGGAAAGCCGCGTGTTCACCCCGCCGGCCGCATTCTCCGCCCAGGCCGCCATCGGCAGCATGGCCGCCTACGACAAGCTGTGCGCCGAAGCGGCAGCCGATTACGAGGGCTTCTGGGCACGCCTAGCACGCGAACACCTCGACTGGCAGACCCCTTTCACCAAAACGCTCGATGAATCGGACGCACCATTTTATAAATGGTTCGCCGACGGCAAGCTGAACGCCTCCTACAACTGCCTCGACCGCAACCTCAAGAACGGCAACGCCGACAAGACGGCCATCATTTTCGAAGCCGACGACGGCACCGTCACCCGCGCCAGCTACCAGGAACTGTACGAGCGCGTCTGCAAATTCGCCAACGGCCTCAAGGCGCGCGGCATCAAGCACGGCGACCGCGTCATCATCTACATGTCGATGTCGATCGAAGGCGTTGCCGCCATGCAGGCCTGCGCCCGCATCGGCGCCACTCATTCCGTCGTCTTCGGCGGCTTTTCCGCCAAGTCCCTGCAGGAGCGCATCATTGACGCCGGCGCCGTGGCCGTCATCACCGCCGACGAACAGCTGCGCGGCGGCAAGCAGCTGCCCCTGAAAGCCATCGTCGACGAAGCGCTGGCGCTGGGCGGCTGCGACACCATCCGCGACGTCATCGTCTACAAGCGCACCGGCGGCAACATCGCCTGGAAAGAAGGCCGCGACACCTGGCTGCACGAGCTGGTCGACGGCCAGAGCGCCGAATGCGAGCCGGTCTGGGTCGACGCCGAACACCCCCTGTTCATCCTCTACACCTCGGGTTCCACAGGCACCCCGAAAGGCGTGCAGCATTCCACCGGCGGCTACCTGCTATGGGCGGCGCTGACGATGAAGTGGACCTTCGACATCAAGCCGCAGGACGTATTCTGGTGCACCGCCGACATCGGCTGGGTGACCGGCCACTCCTATATCGCCTACGGTCCGCTGGCGGTGGGCGCCACCGAAATCGTCTTCGAAGGCATCCCCACCTACCCGAACGCCGGCCGCTTCTGGGACACCATCGCCAAGCACAAGGTCAGCATTTTCTATACCGCCCCGACCGCGATCCGCTCCCTCATCAAGGCCGCCGACGTCGACCCGAAAGTGCACCCGAAGAACTACGACCTGTCCAGCCTGCGCCTGCTGGGTTCGGTGGGCGAGCCGATCAATCCGGAAGCCTGGATGTGGTACTACAAAAACGTCGGCAACGAGCGCTGCCCCATCGTCGACACCTTCTGGCAAACCGAAACGGGCGGCCACATGATCACCCCCTTGCCAGGCGCCACCCCGATGGTCCCCGGCTCCTGCACCCTGCCGCTGCCCGGCATCATGACCGCCATCGTCGATGAAGCCGGCGCTGATGTCCCGAACGGGCAGGGCGGCATCCTGGTCGTGAAAAAGCCCTGGCCCTCGATGATCCGCACCATCTGGAACAACCCCGAACGCTTCCGCACCAGCTACTTCCCCGAAGAACTCGGCGGCAAATACTACCTGGCCGGCGACGGCGCCATCCGCAACAAGGACACCGGCTACTTCACCATCACCGGCCGCATCGACGACGTCTTGAACGTCTCCGGCCACCGCATGGGCACCATGGAAATCGAATCCGCCCTGGTCGCCAACCCCCTGGTCGCCGAAGCGGCGGTGGTGGGCAAGCCTGACGACACCACCGGCGAATCGATCTGCGCCTTCGTGGTGTTGAAGCAGGCGCGTCCGACTGGTGAGGAGGCTCGTAAGTTGGCGTTGGAGCTGCGTAACTGGGTGGCCAAGGAAATCGGCCCCATCGCCAAGCCAAAGGAAATCCGCTTCGGCGACAACCTCCCCAAGACCCGCTCCGGCAAAATCATGCGCCGCCTGCTGCGCGTGCTGGCCAAGGGCGAAACCATCACCCAGGACGTCTCGACGCTGGAGAATCCGGCGATCCTGGAACAACTGAAGGAGGCATCCTGATTTTCTTGGTGCTCTTCTGAAACCTTGTTATAATCTGCGGCTTCGCGAATTGTTGTAGCGCGAGGACCATCAGGAGAGGTGGATGAGCGGTTGAAGTCGCACGCCTGGAAAGCGTGTATAGGGTCAAACCTATCGGGGGTTCGAATCCCCCTCTCTCCGCCAGGAAACAAAAGAAAGCCACCCTCGGGTGGCTTTTTTTGTTTCCTGGCGGAGAGAAGCAGGGCCCCTGCGGGCCCTGCGCGGGGGATTCGAAGGCCTCGCCCCTACCGGGGCGTGCCTCTCCGAATCGGCCATCTGCCATCGCTTCGCGATGGCGCGCCTCCGGCGCAGGCGCTCCGCGCCCAACACAAAAGCGCCACGGCTCCGCCGTGCGCGAGCCGACCCCAATAGCATGTCAGCGTGCGAGACCGTAACGGGTTTCTCTCCGCCAGAAATAAAAGAAAATGGCCACCCCTGCGGGTGGCCATTTTTTTTTATTTCGGACGGAGCGAGGGGGATTCGAAGGGTTGGGCGTCCCCGCCCAACCCTCTCCGAATCGCCCATCTTCCGCCGCTCCGCGGCGGGGCGCCTAAGGCGCCTCTCTCCGCCCCCGCCTTGGCCGCTTCGCGGCCTCCTTCTGTCATCGCCCCGCGATGGCGCGCCTCCGGCGCAGGCGCTCCGCGCCCAACACCCGAGCGCCAGAGCCCCGCCCTGCGTGAAGCAAACCGATACGCAACTCGACGCCACCGTCCTGCGCACATTCCGCTACGACAGCAAGGAGGTTGCCGAAGCAAGCTTATGTATGTTCGTGAGACCTGACCCTCAAGCCCCTCCGAACGCCAGGGCTCCGCCCTGCGTGAAGCACACTGATACGCCGCTCAACGGCCCTAGTGCTACTCACATTCTGCTACGCCGGCAAGCACGTTACCGAAGCAAGCTTATGTATGTTTGTGAGACCTGAGGTGCCCCGGGTTCTCGAGACGGGTTAATGGAGGACACGGAATTGCATTTCCATTTGTGCAGGCGTTTGGGAATTCAACGTCTGATGTAAGCGCATTCGATTGTAGTACACCTCGATATAGTCGTTGATCACTGCCTGTGCCTCATCGCGGGTTGCAAAGAAGCGTTCGCGCATCACTTCGTTCTTCAGGTTGGAAAAGAAGCTTTCAGCGACGGCATTGTCGTGGCAATTTCCCTTGCGGCTCATACTCGCCAATACACCGTGTGCAGCCATCAGTTCGCGGTAGCTGGCGGCGCCGTAGGCGCTGCCCTGATCGCTGTGGAAGATGAGTCTTGTAGGCGGCTTCCTTTGATCAATCGCCATTTTCATTGCGGCCGTTGGCAAGGCGACGACTTGCGTCGGCGATGTGGCCCACCCAACTATTCGACGGGCAAACAGGTCCAGTACGATGGCCAGATGGAGCCAGCCTTCGCGCGTGCGGATGCAGGTCATGTCACCGACCCACACGCGATTGGGTGCCGCCACCTTGAAGGCTCGCTTCACCAAGTCAGGCACCGGCGGCTCGCCCCGCTGCATGGCCTGCATGGCGCGAAACTTGCGCGTGCGACCGGTCTCGATGCCTTCGAGCTTGCGCAATCCGGCGACGCGATGCTTTCCACATCGGATGCCCTCGGCATTGAGCAGGCGCCATGTCTTCAGTGCGCCCGGTGTCCATCGGTGTTGCGTGGTAATGCGAACGATGTGCTGTCTCAGCTCCAGGTCGACCCGACTGTGCATGCTGCAAGGCTCCTTCTTGAAGGCGTAATAACGCGCGCGACTGATAGCAAGCTCACGGCACATCAAATTGACCGGAAATTCGTGACGGTGCTGGTCGATGAATGCGTACTTCACTTCTTTAGGCGAGTTAAGTACGCATCGAACTTTTTTAAGACGGCAAGCTCCTGCTCCGCTTTTGCCAGTCGACGGCGCAATTGGACGACCTCGCTCTCGTCGGAAGTTGGGGGGCGCCCTGGCTCACGCAGGGGCACGCCGGGCGCTGATTCATCAAGCACCTTGGCCCATTTATAGAGGAGGTTGCGCCGGATCCCCAGCTCAAGGGCAAGCAAGGTAGCGTTGGTCCCGGGTTGCCGCAGCTTCGCCACGGCATCGCGCTTGAATTCATCAGTAAAGACTGTTCTCGGGGACCGGGAAGGCGGCGGCGAGGCGGGCGCCACTGGCCGCTGAGATTGTAAGGGCTTGTTTTTCATAGATATCCGTTAGAGGTGTATTGTCCTCTATTTGAATGTCTGCGAAACCGGGGGCATCTCACACTGACCCTCAGCTCTTTCCGCGATGGCGCGCCTCCGGCACAGGCGCTCCGTGCCCAACACAAAAGCGCCACGGCTCCGCCGTGCGCGAACCCACCCCAACAGCAAACCATCGTCCGAGGCCTTAACGGGTTTCTCTCTGTTAGAACTAAAAGAAGATGGCCACCCCTGCGGGTGGCCATTTTTCTATTTCGGACGGAGCGAGGGGGATTCGAAGGGTTGGGCGTCCCCGCCCAACCCTCTTCAAATCACCCATCTTCCGCAGCGCTGCGGCGGGGCGCCTGAGGCGCCTCTCTCCGCCCCCGACTTGGCCGCCTCTGGCGGCCTCCGACCGCCATCGCCCCGCGATGGCTCGCCTCCGGCGCAGGCGCTCCGCGCCCAACAACCAAGCGTAGAGGCCGCAGGCTTCGCGCGCCCCGCAGTCCGCGCGTATGCATTCCACAATTGTATGTACATTCTGCACACTGAAGAGCTTGTGTTGGATCGCGGGCATTGCCCCTGCGGATTCCATGGATTATGGGCACTGACACCGAGGTTCCGTGCTACGTGTTATCTTCTGTGGAATCTTGTGCCGATACAATTATTGATCCTATTATATGAAGCAGCAGACAGACCAACTAATCCAACAGAGAATAAAAGAACAACGGTCTGAGTACACAAAAAAACGGAGAAAGGCGTTCCTGCACGCGAAGCGCCGTTACGCCCACGGCGCTGTAGGCGAGTTTAGCTGGAAAGACAATCGGCTTGTCATCAGAGCCGCTGAGCAACTTGATCTGAACGAGAATCGTGCTCTAACGTTAGAGCTAGCTGCTGCGTGTCGGTCGAACTGCCTAGTGCACAAAAAGAGAACAATCCTCGATTTTTCGGAGACAAAACTGATCTCTTCAGCGGCAATTTTGTACCTCGTTGCAGAGATCGATCGCTGTCGGAAGGTGGCCGGAGTTACGATGTTAACGGGGACCTATCCCCGTGACAAGCGCCTGCATCGGCAAATGCGAGACAGTGGGTTTTTTGATGCACTCGGTGTTAAAGCAAAGATCGATGTGGCACCGAAAGTTTTTCCGCTTGAGTACATCAAAGTGCAAGCTGGTACGCAAGCAGATGGGAGACTCGCCGTTGAACTGCGGCGCGCCTTGTTCGGCCCGCATGAAGACGAGCTTTCCAAAGACAAAAAAGGTTCATTCTTTCGAGGACTGACTGAAGCGATGACGAACGTCTCACAGCACGCGTACCCCGACGATTGGGACGTGGGACCAATCAAAGTGGTGAAGAAAGGGTGGTGGATGCTTGGGCACATCAACAAGCTTCGGAAGGAACTGAAGATTATGATTGTTGATCAGGGAATCGGCATCCCGCGGAGTCTGCCGCGAACACACAAAGACATACTCCCCACCCTTTTGGCGGCCCTCAAACTTGAAGTGTCTGACGGCGCTATGATTCACGCTGCTATGGAGGTGGGGCGGTCACGAATGGGCCAGACGCATCGTGGCAAGGGACTGAACGATCTCAAGCAAATTATCGATGTCTGCAAGACTGGGACGTTGCGGATTCTAAGCAAAAAGGGCGAGTACACGTATCGAGTTCGAAACAGCTTGGCGATTCCGATTGTACAAGGTCATGAATCGTCACTGAATGGTACACTCGTGGAGTGGACGATTCCACTAGAAGCAATATTGCCACTGTTGACAGTGGATGAGGATCGGATTGAAGAAAGATGAAAGTGATTAACATCGCCAAGGAGTTCTCGCCCTACCCGGTAGGACGGTTCTACGATGACGGACCTGATAGCGGAGAGCGTTTCAGAGATGAATTTTTGGAGCCGCTGCTTAGCACTGGCGAGATTGTGCATGTGCAGTTGAGCGGGACCGAAGGATACGGCTCATCATTTCTGGACGAGGCGTTCGGAGGCATCGTTCGAAAGTTAAAATTTTCTGAGGGGGAGGTTGGCTCAAGGTTGCATCTGCTTGCCGAAGATGACCCTGTCGATCAGAGCTACTTGTCGGAAGCGTTGGAATATATCGCAGATGCATGCCGGGACAACAAACGAAAGTGATTTGATGGAGTGGCTGAAGATTGCGGTGCAAGTCATAGGCTATGGTGTTACTTGGTGGATCGTCCTTGCTGGGTGGCGGGTCAGCAACCAGCAAAACAGAAACCGGGATCAGCGGAAAGAGATCCGTGATCAGATCGGCATAGTTGTAGATGCGATCAGAGAAGTCGAGTCTAACGTTGTCGCCTATCTAACAGATGGAGAGGAGCGAAACGTTGCAAAGTACTGGACGGTCTACTTCGGCGTGCAGCAAGTGAATTCATCAGTAGTTTTGTGCGCCCTGCTCAACTCGCATATGGTAGAAAAGTACCTAAAACTATATCGGCAAGCGATCACAGATACTGCAATGTCGGGTCCCACATCGACGGCTCCAGTTGGAGCGACACTTGATTCGACTTTGCGAACAGTCGTCTCTTCGGGGAATGGTTTAATACGCGCGTTAGAAGACCGATACCGTGAACTCTATCCGCTGGCCCTTGAAAACTAGGTTGAGAGGGTGGCCGAGGGTTAGAATTCCCATCGGAGCGTCTCAAGCTATTTGTCGCGTTTAACGACGGTTACGCATTCCGGCGTTTGCTGCCGTGGTTGGCGGTATTTGCCGGTTTTAGTGCACTGCATGGATCGCCGTCCAGTTATGTGTGGTCCCGCTCCAGCGCTGCGGGTGGCGTGCCTTGGCTGCCTAGTAGACAATCTTCCCGCGGCCCAGCAGCGGTTCGTCTTCGCCGGCATGTCGCTGCGCAGGCGTGACGAACCGGACAGCGGGGGTAACGAGGGGCAGATCCCAAAAACCGAGACAGTCTCAACCGTTCTAGTCGCGGTTACCGTGCCTCCTGCTCTGGCCGCGTCCGTTCTTGGACTGACCCTCTGCCCGTTGTAAGACTGATTTCGCACCGGCGTGTGCGCCGGTGCTTAGAACGTGAGGGCGATGCGCGCCGACGCCCGCTACCACCATCGGATATTGACCGCTTTCTTGTCGGGCGTAACCCAGCAGCAGCACAACCAGCGTAGCAGGAGGGTCAACTCCGAAAAACGGACACATTCTCAACTGTTCTAAGCGCAGTTACCGACCCTACCGCTCTTCCCGTGCTCGGCCGCTCTTCCCGTACTCTGCCGTGCCATCGCCAGCCCCCGCCTCGAAATCCATTCTGCATGATCCCCATCATGTCCCGCCCCCCGCTACGCAGGATGATAAGTCCGGGCCTCCCGCCCCCCGGACCGCTTCCGAACGTCTAAAGCCGTCCGTAACCCATTTGGAGACCGGACAATGAACAAGCGTAAGAAGCAGGCCGAGACCGCACAGCGTCTCTCAGCCCATCGGGCAAGCACGATATTCGCCAGGCTCACGTTGATCTCTACGACCGCAGCATTAGCAGCACTAGCAGCGGCAGCAGCGCAGACAGCCGAAGCTGGCGTCGCCACGGACGCGGCGGCCGCGCGAACCCTGTACAGGGTCGTCAACCTCGGACCAGGTAACGTCGGCGTCGCCATCAATGCACTGGGCCAGGTCACATTCAGCAACATCCCTCGCGAGATTGCCAATATGGAAGCGTGGTTTTACGATGGCGCACAGTTAAAACAGCTCAGTTCGCCGGGCGCGACGGGGATCATCACCGCGGGACTGAACGATGCGGGTCAGGTGACCGGCAGGTGGCGCACTGCCAACGGTGCGATGCATGTTTTCGTCTGGAGCAGCAAGGGCGGCTTTACCGATGTGGGAGTACTTCCGGGCAGAAACGGTTCGTGGGATCCAGTGATCAACAACCGCGGCGTCGTCGCAGGCTATTCCACTGTCGATCCGAGTCCACCGTACCCGCACGCATTTCGATGGAGCGCCAGCAATGGGATCGAAGATCTCGGCTTGCTGCGTAGTGGCGACGACTCGTCTTCCTACGCCACAGCAATCAATGACAGCGGCCTGATCGCCGGCCAAGCGTGGGCGGGAGGCAGCAACTATCACGCCTTCCTCTGGTCGCGCACTGCCGGCATGATCGACATCGACACCCTGGGTAACCACGCCTCCACCCCGGTCGCAGTCAGCGCCAGCGGGCTGGTCGCGGGCAACCTCGCCAATCCCTCCGACGACAACAGACCCGGCGCGTTCTGGTGGACGCGCGCCGCCGGCATGCACCGGTTCGATCCAGGCGCCGGGCTGGGCTCTGCGGTCAACAGCATGGCCTCGGGCGGACGGGTCGCCGGGGTCATTACCTTCCCCGACTATCGGCGCCATGCCATGACGTGGACGCCGGAATATGGCCTGCACGACCTCGGAACCCTGGGGGGCGAGAGCTCGGGTAGCAGCGCGGCGAATAACAAGGGCCAGGTTGTAGGGATCTCCCTGATTGCTGGCAACACCCAGTCGCGCGCCTTCCTGTGGACACGGCAGGACGCGATGGTAGACCTCAACCGTCGACTGTACCAGGCGCCGGCAGGCCTGATCCTCGACAGCGCATTGGCGATTTCGGACAACGGATCGATCGTTGCGCGATCGAACGCCGGCCTTGTGCTGCTCAAGCCAGTCAAGACCTGTGGCTGCGGGCACGCGGTCGGGCCGATCGCTGCCCCCGATATGGTGCAGGCCGGCACGTCCGTCGCCACGTCGATCGGCTTCACCACCCCGGACGCCGCTGGGCCCTACAAGGTGCAGTGGACATGGGGAGACGGCACGGCAGAGCGCTCGCAGACCGCCGCTGCCAGCAAAGGTGGCGGGTCCGCCAACGCACGGCACAGCTATGCAGCCGCCGGCATCTACACCGTCACGGTAGACGTGGCTGACCGGAGCGGCCACAGCGCCAGAGTCAGCCGCCAGGTCGTGGTGCGTGATGCGGCCACCGGTGTCGTCGGGGGCGCGGGTGCGGTGCTGGTGCCGGCCACGACGGGCCACCCTGCGCCAACGCCGGGCGGCAAAGCGAGCTTCAGTTTTGTCGCAGCGCCGACAACAATGACGAGCACCGCAAGGGCGACAGGCCAGTTCCAGTTCAGCCTGCCCGGCCTCTCCTTCGCCAGCAACGATGTAGCGGTGACCGGGACCCAGGCGGGGCGCGCGCTCCTGGCCGGCACCGGGATGCTCAACGGCCGCGGCAGCTACCACTTCACGGCAACGGCTGCGATGGCATCGGGTGACGGCAAGCCCGGGCGCTTTGGCATCCGGATCTCGCACGCCGATCCGGCGTCCGCAACCGAGGTGGTCGATTACGTCATCGCGGACGAGGCCAGCGGGCGCGAAGGCCACCCGGTCGTGGAAGGAATGATCATGGTCCAATGACAGCAGAACCGGTCGGCTGCACGATGGTGTGGTCGGCCGGGTACTGACGACGCGCAGGGCGCGCCTTAGTGTCACGGACACCGACTGATCTGTCGCAACGAAGTCCAGCGCCCAAAGACTGAGGGTCAGGAGGTCGCACAAACATACATAAGTTCGCTTCAAAGCGTAAGTGAAGGGACAGGGGGTCACGTCTGGCAACCGGATACAATCTGAGCCGCACGGCGCTAGAACCCGTTGCAACAGATCAGGCCGTGTCCGTTTTCCAGGCATGCCCCTACGATTGCCCTTATGCGAGGATTTTTGAATGCGCCTTGGAAAGTGGCTCATCTATACGCTATCAACAGTCGTGATCGTAGCGGGTCTCCTGACCTGGCGAAACTCATACAGCGGCCTGGCCCCGGCGGCGGAGGTTTCGCAGTCGGCAACCGTGTCCCCTTCAATTGTGCCGCGGCAGACATTGCCGGTACGCGAGCCATTACCCGCGCCGGTCGAAGAGGCTCCCTTGAGCGACCAGATCGACCGGCTGATCGCGACGCACGACCCTGAAAAAGCCTACATTGCGTATCGCATGTTGTCAGACTGTGCCTTTTTCAACAAAAATCACGACCGGCTGACGTTCGATTGGGCTGAATTACGAAATCGGAAACCGGACTCGCTGCCCGGCTATCGTGGAATGACCGAAAGCGAGAAGCTGCACGATAAAAAACTGTGCAGCGCAATGACTGAGCGCCAGCGACTGTCGCGGCTGGATTATCTGGCGATCGCTGCGCATGCAGGCACACGAGGGGCGGCTGTGGCATTTGCCCGCGAAGGGCCGTTTGGTGATCGAACCGCATTGAGCACGCGCTCGGGCGATCCATTGGTACAGGAATGGCGGGCACTGGCAGTCGCCCAGCTGACATCGGCCGCCGAGGAACACGGCGAGATGATTGCCATGCACGCGCTACTGGATGAATACCGGAGCGGATCGTACCTGACCGAAAAAAATCCTTTGTTAGCCTACCGCTATGGAGCAGCATTGGGGCTGATCTACCGGGATATCGCCGGTGCAGATAGTGGGATCTCCCAAATGTACGCGCCAGAGAGCGAGATGATGAATTTCTTCGGGAGTGGCATGAGCCCCGAGGAGCGAGCTGCGCAATTCGCTGAAGCAAAGCGCATAGCCGACAATGCAAGGGCGCTACAAAAACGCGCTCGCGAGAAGCGCTAAGCTGCAATCTCTGCGGCTCACAAGGGGGCTAGTGTCAAGCCTCACAGACAGGCATGAGCGTGTTCCCTCAACTGGTCCATACGACCTGGACCATGTTTGCGAGACCTGACCAACGTTCCCGCGTGCCGCAGATCGAAGTACCTGTTTTCGATTGCGCGCAGCGACCTCGCGGTTCGCGAAATGACCAAACGCCCAGGTCCAGCAAGCCGACCAACTCCGTGTTAAATTGACAATCCAACGCTTCATCACCAGCCCGCCTCAAGCTGTCATCGTCGCTCAGCGAGCAATTGCAAAACCCAGCAGCGGAGACCCCTCATGCAACCCAAAAAACTCCTGTCGACTATCACCGCCTGCTCCCTGGCGACGATCGCCATCGCCGCTCTGGCCCAGTCCGGCTCGGACTTCGATCGCTGGTGGAAGCCGGAACTCGACGCCGTCGCGGCAGCGCCGGCCAATCACAAGGTGCTGCTTGAAAATGATGACGTCAGGGTGCTCGAGGTCACGGTGGCGCCGGGGACGCGTGAGCCCATGCACGTGCATCGCTACCCGGCCGTGATGGTGGTTGATTCGTCGCCCTATCTGATCGAGCATTTGCAGGATGGCGGCAGGCGCGACCTGGGCAGCCGGCCCGCCGGGGTGCGCTGGATGCCGGTCGCGCAGGGGCACGGGATGGAGAATGCCGGCGCTGTGCCCTTGCATGCGATCCGGATCGAATTGAAAAAGTCCCGCTAGCTTGCAAGTGCGAGCGCCTTGAATGGCCACCTTGCACGAAGTCTCCGATTCTCTTCGCAAGCGTCACTGCCAGAACAGCACCCGCCCCAGGGCGCGAATGCGGCACTCGTCATTGGCGCCCTTGAGCGAGCCTGCCAGGTCGAGGAAATGGCCGTTGCGGCGATGGGCCTCGATGGCAGTGATCACCCACTCGAGCCGCACCTCCTCGTCTGCAAAGACCGGCTGCAGCAGCTCGGTACTGAAGCTGACGCCGACGACTTGTCCCAGCGTTGACAGGTGGGAAGCGGCCAGGCCCAACAGCAAAGCCGTCGTGTGCGTGCCGCTTGCGATCGGTTTGCCGAAGCGCGTCCTGGCGGCGGCTTCGGCGTCGTGATGGAGCGGATTGGTATCGCCCGCGGCGTAAGCAAACGCGCTGACCTGGGCGGGATCGAAGCGATGGCCGCGGTCGAAGCGATAACCGACCTTCAATGCCTCAGGTAGCCTCTCGCTCATCGTCATCGTCATCGTCATCGTTCAAGGTTTCAGGGCGGGCGCGAAAGAAGCCATCCCGCGCCCGCATTCCTGCCTACCGCTTCGGCGTGAGCATCAGCAGCCGCCCCCGCGGACCGTCTTCCAGCAGCCACAGCGCGCCGTCGGGCCCGGTGCGCACGCCGCGGATGCGTTCGCCCATGTCCCAGTGGTCCGCCTTGCTCGCCTTCTCGCCGTCGAGGGCGATACGGTCCAGCGACTGTCCCGACAGGCCCGTGATGAAGAGGGAATTTTTCCACTTCGGGAACAGGTCGCCATCGTAGTAGGCGAGGCCGCCTGGCGAGATGGCCGGATTCCACGACACTTTCGGGGCCTCGAAGCCGTCGCCAGGGGCGTGGTCGGGGATGTCGCGGCCGTCATAGTGGTTGCCGTTCGATGCCTTCGGCCAGCCATAGTTGAGGCCTGGCTTGATCAGGTTGATCTCGTCGCCATGGCGCGGCCCCATCTCCATTTCCCACAGGCGCCCCTGCCTGTCGAAGGCGATGCCCAGCAGGTTGCGGTGGCCATACGACCAGACGGCTGCATCGAAGCCTTTGGCCGCGAGCGGGTTGCCGGCGGCGGGCGTGCCGTCGAGGTTCAGGCGCAGCACCTTGCCGAGCGTCGACTTGGGATCCTGGGCGGGATCGAACAGCTGGCGGTCGCCGCAGGTAAAGAATAGATACTTACCATCCGGCGAGAAGCCGATACGGCCCGAGTAGTGGCCGCCAGTCGACGCCTCCTGGGCGCGAAAAATGGCCTTGGTATCCTTGAGCGCGCCGGCTGCCTGATCGAATGTTGCGGTGGCAAGCACGACCCGGGTGCTGGCGCCTGCACTCGCCTCGGAGTAGCTGAAGTAGAGCCGCTTGCTGGCCGCGAAATCGGGCGCGGGCACGATGTCCATCAGCGCGCCCTGGCCCTTGCTGCTGACGGCGGGCGTGCCGCTCAATGTCCGTCTCGCGCCGGTCGCGGGGTCGAACAGGATCATTGTCCCTTCCTTTTGCGTCACCAGCATGTGGCCGTCAGGGAGGAAGGCCATGGCCCACGGGCTGTTGAAGACACCAACCGGCTTGACCTCGAAAGGCAGGCCGCCGCTCGCGCTTGCAGAGGCCTGTGCGTTCGCGGCTACCGGGACGGCGGCGAACGCGAGCAGGGTGAGCGACCAAGTAGCGGCAACGCCGGGCATGTTCAAATTCATGGTTTCAAATTCTCCATTTGCGGTTTGATGTCAAATCTCTTCATTCACCCACCCAGGGCCTCGTAATTGCGCCGAAAGAGCGCAACCGCCGCCGCCTCGCCAATCTTCAACACGTTCTCCTCGACCCACCCCCGCTGATACGGAAACGCCCGGGCGACGCCCTCAGCGATCATCTGCTTCCCCAGCGCCGGACTGGTCGCAAGATGAATCGATCCATCGAGGTGAATATGCCCCAGTTCCTTCTCCATCCAGTAAAAATCAACGCCATCGACTCGGTTCTGGTCACTGAAATGCCAGTGGACGGTGGTATCGATTCCCGGCCAGCCAGACACGACGTCGACCACAGCCTGTAGAGACCCGGTCAAGGCAGGTGGCGGGCCAAGCGGGCCTTTCTGTTCACGGGGCAGGACGCCAATCGCGCTTGTGTTCACTGTAATCTCCGGTTAGCCGGTGTGCTTGTTCGCAGACGGCGGGGTAGGGGGCCTGAAAACGACAGGCCCGTTATCGCGACCTTACACAGATTCGCCGATTCGGGTCGCAAGACCGGCGACGACCAGCCCGATTGCTGTACATGAAAATGGCCCAGGTGTAAGCGCACTGTTCAGGCCTGCGGTACTTGACGCCTGCGGCCCGGGATCAAACAGAATATCCAAATGAAAAGAGCCTGCACAAACGAAAAGAGCCTCTTGAAGAGGCTCCTGGCGCGGCGCCGGGCGGGCGCCTGGATGTGGCGAATCAGGCGAATGGTGGATCGATGTCGCCACCGAATGCATCCATGAAATCCGCAGCGAAAGGCGGGTCAATGTCGCCTGGCACGCTTGCCGACACCGAGTCAGCGGCGAATGGCGGGTCGATGGCCACTGGGGCTGCCATCACGGAACCGGCCAGGGTCAGGGCGCTCAGGGCGAAAATCACTTTTTTCATGCCTATCCTTAACAATGTGAGAAATGTCGCGACGGTTGCCGCCAACGGGTTGAGTCGTGAACTCAGCTGCTACGTATGCAGATGCATGGTATCCACGAAGGGCACCGCATTGCCAGTTTTATTAGACAAATTGTCAAAGTTGGCGAAATTATGTTGCTTTTTTGCATTCATGTCGACGCCCGGCGTTGATCTTGCCAGAGACCCTGCCAGTTCGGCCTGCTTACTTGCCGAACGCCACCCTCGTCCCTGCGCGGCCAGACCCGCCTTCGCCCATTATCGGCGCGGCTAGTCCTCATCCCGCCGCGCATGTTCCCGCTCGAACTCCCTCTCCGCATCTCCCAGATGGGTGACGATCACGTGCGAGATGATGTTGATTCCAATGCCCGCAAGCAGCGCCGGCAGCAGGTAGAGGGCCAGTGAAATTTCGGAAAGGAACAGCCGGTCGTCGAGCAGGGACGGCGAGCTTTTCGCCATCGTTGCCAGCCGCTGCAGCAGCACGACATTCGCGCCGGCGATGACCACCAGGGTGATCCCGAACAGTAATACAGCCGCGCGTGACAGTGCCCGCTTCATCATCATGAAGACGTACAGCGCAATGGGCAGGACGATCGACACGGCGATCAGCAGCAGGAACTCTTTTTCAGCAAACACCGAAGGATTCATTGCACGTCCTGCATGTCGACACCTTTGCTGTGATTGCTGCGAGAATGAGCGCCCGAAACCGGGCGATGCCGCCCGGCGGCGTCTCATCGAAGAGGGACGGAAATTGTACATCGTCAGCAGCAGCCTTGGAGCGGGGCCTATTGTGCCAAGAAGAAAGCCTTGAATTCACATTAGCAGTTACGCTAGCGGAAATAATCCCATCTTCAGAGAAACCATGAGCACGCCGTCCCTCCAACTGCTGTTTAACAAAAGTCGCATGGGCTTGCTGCTGCAATCCTTCAACTGGTCGGCCTCGGCGCTGGGTCACCCTGACACCTGGCCGCAATCACTGTGCAACTATGTCAGCCTGATGCTGGAATCGAAGTTCCCCATGTTCCTCGCGTGGGGGCCGGATCTCGGGCTGCTCTATAACGATGCCTATATTGACATCATGGGAGCGAAGCACCCGGCAGGGATCGGACGTCCGATGCGCGAAACATGGCGGGAGGTGTGGCATGAGGTGGGGGACATCCTTGGAGCCGCTTATGCCGGCACCAGCAGTTATTTTGAAAATCTGCCCCTCACCCTGCATCGCAATGGGTATGAGGAATCGACCTGGTTCACGTTTTCCTATTCCCCGCTGCGCGATGAGCGTGGCGACGTTGCGGGTATTTTCTGCGCCTGTAGCGAAACTACCTTGCAAATGCTTGTCGAAGAAAACCGGCGTCAGGAAACCGACCGGCTCAAGGCCCTGTTCCAGCAGGCGCCTGGCTACATCGCCATCCTGTCGGAACCGGACCATGTGTTCGAGCTGGTCAATGATGCGTATTACAAGCTGGTCGGACATCGCGAGCTGATCGGCAAAGCGGTACTGGACGCATTGCCTGAACTTGCAGGACAAGGTTACCAGGAGCTGCTCGACAACGTGGTGCAGACACGCCAGCCATTTGTCGGCCGCGGCCAGTCCGCCTTGCTGCGGCGCGATGGTGGCGGCGCACTGGAGCAGCGCTACCTGGATTTCGTTCAGCAGCCGATTTTCGATAGCGCCGGCAAGGTCACTGGCATTTTCATCGAGGGCAGCGATGTCACCGAGGCTGTCAATGCCGCCGCTGCCGTGCGCGACAGCGAAGCGCGATTGCGCCAGCTCGCCAATAATATTCCCCATCTGGCATGGATGGCCAATCCGGATGGCCAGCTGCATTGGTATAACGACCGCTGGTATGACTATACGGGAACGCACATCGACGCGGTTGCCGGCTGGGGCTGGCGGAGCCTGATCGAACCCGGCCATGCGGACGCTGTCGAACAGTCGTGGCGCCGCGCCCTTGAAAGCGGCGAGCACTGGGAGGCGACCTTTCCCCTGCGTTCGGCGGCGGGCGAATTCCGCATGTTCGCCAGCCAGGCGACGCCGCTCAGGGATGAGATGGGCAAGATCGTGCAATGGTTCGGCACCAACACGGACATCACCGACCAGCTCAGTGCCCAGGAGGAAATCAGAAAAGCGAGCGAGCGCAAGGATGAGTTTTTGGCGATGCTTGCGCACGAGCTCAGGAACCCCCTGGCGCCCATCAATTCGGCGGCCGATCTCCTCACTTCGGTCGCGCTCGATCCCGACCGCGTGAATGCGACAGCCCGCATCATCTCGCGCCAGGTCAAGCACATTACCAAGCTGGTCGATGACCTGCTCGATGTGTCGCGTGTCACCAGCGGACTGATCACATTGCGGCCGGTCGTCGTCGATCTCAATCGACTCCTGCGCGACGCCATCGAGCAGGTCCAGGCCTTGGCCGAGGCGAAGCACCATCAGCTGTTGTTCCGCGCCGATCCGCAGCCAGTCCATGTCCAAGCCGATCCGACGCGCCTGGTGCAGGTGTTCGCCAACGTCCTCAACAACGCGGTGCGCTACACGCCGCCACACGGCACGATCACGGTTGAGCTCGGTGTGGCGGTCGGCGTGGCGCGTGTATCCGTGACCGACAATGGGATGGGCATCGCGCCGACGCTGCTGCCACATATTTTCGATCTGTTCACGCAGGGCGAACGATCACCCGACAGGTCGCAGGGCGGACTGGGCCTTGGACTGGCGCTGGTCAAAAGCCTGGTCGAACTGCAGGGCGGCACGGTGCAAGCCACCAGCGACGGTGTCGGCCAAGGCGCGGCGTTTGTCATCGCCTTGCCGCATGCCGTGTCAGCCAGGGGGGCGGATGCGGAGGGACGCGCCGGCCTGTCTGGAAGCGCCACGGCGCAGGCGCGCCAGCTGATGGTGGTGGACGACAACGAAGATGCGGCGGAAATGCTGTCGATGCTGCTCGAGGCGGCCGGTCATACGGTCCAGGTGGCGCACCATGCCCGTGACGCGCTCGAGGTCGCGCAGCAAACACATCCTGACATGTTTTTCCTCGACATCGGCCTGCCGGACATGGATGGCTACGAGCTGGCAAAACAGCTGCGGCAGCTCGACAAGTCGGGCGATGCGGTGCTGGTGGCGATCACGGGTTATGGGCAGCCTGAAGACAGGGAAAAGCATTGCAGGCCGGTTTCGACTATCACCTGGTGAAACCGGTCAAACTGGCGGCGGTGCTGGAGCTGATTGACACGCTGCCCTGGCGTGCCAGCGAACCATGCAATGGTCCAGATGCAGGGCCGGCGGGGTGTTGAAGGACTAACGCAATTCCCGCCGACAAGAAAAATGCTGCTTAAACTACAATAGCACGATGAAATGGCCCTTTAGCGAAATCGAGCTCAACGCTTCTGGCGACGCCCCCGGCCGTCGCATGGAGGAGCGCATGAGCGGATTCGACTGGACCACGACGTCGCTCGGTCCGGTCAGCGCCTGGCCGCAAAGCCTGAAGTCGGCTGTGCTCGTGCTGCTCGATGCCGATCGGAGGAAGGACGAGTTCCTGGCAATGCTGGTTTCGCTCCCGCTGCCGGCGAGCAAGCGCGGCAGAGGCAGCCCATAGCGCCGTAACACCGGGCGCGCAGGTGGATGTGCCCACGTCTACTGAGCCGCTCCTCTGAGCACCGCCTCCACGTCGGTCAATCGCTTCACCTCCCACGTCGGCACCGCCGCCGTCCGATTCTCCAGCCGCCCCGGATTGAACCAGCAACTCTCGATGCCGAAGCTGTTCGCCCCGACAATATCGGCATCGAGGCGATCGCCGATCATCACCGTCTCGCCAGCGTCAAACCGGCGCGCCAGTTTGACGGTGTAGTCGAAGAACCGGCCATCCGGCTTGGCATGCCCGCAGGCTTCGGACGTGGCGATAAAGGAGATGCTCGGGTGCAGTCCGGCGGCGCTGATGCGGCGGTGCTGGATGGCTTCGACGCCGTTGGTGATGATGCCCACCTCGCCCATGCCGGCCAGCGTTTCGCACAGCTGCTGCGCGCCGTCGATCAGCACGACCTTGGTCGCCAGGCATTCGAGGTACAGCCGGCTGGCGGCCTCGGCATCGAGGTCCAGTTTGCTGGCAGCGAAGGTGCGGCGGAACCGTTCGACTTTGAGGAAGTCCTTTGACACGGCGCCCGTCTCGAACGCCTGCCACAGCGCCATGTTGATGGCCTGGTACTGCGTGAACAGCTGGTCCGGGACGGCATCCACGCCGAGTGCGCGCAGGGTGGCATCGAAGGACAGCTGTTCCGAGGCCTTGAAGTCAAGCAGGGTGTCGTCGAGGTCGAGCAGGAAGAGCGTGTGCTTCATGGTGTCGGCGAAGTGCAGTGCGAAGGCGACCATGATACCCGGCGCGGCGCATGGCCAACGCTGTTCAATATTGATTGTCAGAAAGCCAAACCCTTGCTATGTTTGCTTTTTTCACAATCCAGCGAGCAAAACCATGTCCTGCTATCGCCTGCTAGCGCTGTCCCTCGCGCTCCTGCTGCATACCGCCCCAGCCAGCGCCGCCGATCCCGCATTGCCGATCCTCACCGAGCCTGCGCAGATGCAGGCCCCGGCCGTGTATGCGGCGCGCCGTGCCGCCCTGATGAAGGCGATGGGGGAGGGCGTCGCCGTGATTTACGCGGATGGCCAGGAGGATGCGGCCGGCTACCGGCAATCGGGAGATTTCCTCTACCTCACCGGCGTCGAGGAGCCAGGCGCGGTGCTGGTGCTGGCGCCGAAGGAACGGACCTACAAGGAATTTTTGTTCCTGCCCAGCCGCGATCCGGAGCTGGAGCGCTGGCACGGCGAGCGTGAAGCGATCTCGACGGCGCTGCGGGCGAAATACGGCTTTGCGAAAATTTCCCGCAGTGGCTCCCTGCTGGGCACGGTGGTCGACCTGAGCAGCCGCTCGCCGACGCTGTGGCAGGTGTCGCGGCCCACCCTGAGGGGACAGCCGAAGGATCTCGAACTGTACGGCAAGGTGCAGCAGCAGCTTGCAGGCGTGTCGACCAGGCCGATGGGGTGGACGCTGGCGCAGATGCGCTCGCGCCACGATGCGCAGGAACTGGCCATCATGCAGCGCGGAATACGCATCAGCGAAGAGGGCCACCTCGCTGCGTGGCAACTGGTGCGGCCCGGTGTCAGCGAAAGCGACCTGCGCGCCGAAGCGGAACGCATCTGGCGCCAGCGAGGTAGCCGCCGCATTGCCTACGAGAGCATTGTCGGGTCCGGACCGAATTCGACGATCCTGCACTATCCCCGCAGCGAGCGCGTGATGCGCGACGGTGAACTGATCCTGATGGACATGGCGGCCGAATATGCCCACTACGCCACCGACATCACCCGCACGCTGCCCGTCAACGGCCGCTTCTCGCCCGAGCAGCGCAAGATCTACGACATCGTCCTCAAGGCGCAGGACGCGGCGTTCGCCCTGGCCAAACCGGGCGCCACCTACGAAGACCTGGACCGCGCGGCGCGCAAGGTCATCGACGACGCCGGCTACGGCGACTATTTCATTCATGGGCTGGGCCACTTCGTCGGCCTCGACGTGCACGACGCCGGCGCCCTCCATCAGAAACTCGAACCGGGCATGGTGCTGACGCTGGAGCCCGGCATCTACATTCCCGAAAAAAATCTTGGCGTGCGCATCGAAGACGAAATCGTCATCACGGAAACGGGCGCGCGCGTGCTGACCGATGGCTTGCCGCGCAAGGCCGACGACATTGAAAAGTGGATGGCGGCGCGGCCGGCGGCGATGACGAAATAGGGCGTGCTCCTCGTCTGCGGTCACGAACCCATCTACTTCGCCGCACACACATCAGCCAGTATCCCCCGCAATTTCGCCATGTCCACCGGCTTGGTGAAATGGTGATCGAAGCCGGCGGCGAGCGCTTTCTTCTGGTCGTTGTCCTGGCCGTAGCCGGTGATGGCGATCAGCACAGCGTTTTCGGTGGCGGGCTGGGCGCGCAGGCGTTCGGCCAGTTCGTGGCCGTCCATTTCAGGCAGGCCGATATCGAGCAGGCATACGTCGGGCGGGTCGTGGCGGGCGCGCTCGAGCGCCTGCCTTGCTTCGTTTTCCGCGGTCACCTGGTAGCCCGATGCCGCCAGGATGGTGCTGAGCATGTCGGCGGCGTCGACATTGTCGTCGACCACCAGGATTTTTAACCGATGCATCTCTCCCGCCGCGATGGGCCCGGTGTCGGGTGCGGGCGGGGGCGCCACGTCCTGCTGGACCCGTGGCAACTGCACGGTGACCCGGCTGCCGTTGCCGATTCCTGCGCTGGCGGCGGAGACGCTGCCGCCGTGCAGCTCGACAATACTTTTGACCAGCGCCAGGCCCAGGCCCAGGCCGCCGGAAGAGCGGTCGGAACTGCGCTCGGCCTGCGCGAACAGCTCGAAGGCGTGATCGAGCAGTCCCGGCGCCATGCCGATGCCCGTGTCGGTGATGGTCAGTTCGATCTGCAGCTGCTGGACGTCGATCCTGAGCGCAATGGCGCCGCCATCAGGCGTGTACTTTGCCGCGTTGTTGAGCAGGTTTGAAACCACCTGCACCAGGCGCTTGCGGTCGCCGGACACCAGCGCTGCCTGCGGTGGAATGTCGAGGTTCAATTGATGCTGCTTCGAGCGGATCAGCGGTTTTGCCTGCTCGACGGCATCGGAGACCACCTGGCGGACGTCCAGTGTCTTGCTTTCGATATCAGTCAAACCGCGCGTGACGCGCGAGACGTCCAGCAGATCGTTGATGAGATTGGACATGTGCGCGGCCTGGCGGCTGATGATTTCGCTGGTTTGGCGTACCCGCTGTTCATCCTGGCTGACCAGCCTGAGCACTTCCGCACCAGCGGTGATGGGCGCCAGCGGATTTCTCAGCTCGTGCGCCAGCATGGCCAGAAATTCGTTCTTGCGGATGTCCTCCGCCTTCAATTCTTCGATCGCCTGCTGCCGCTCATCGCCGATGGTTTTCAGCTCCTGGATGTCGATGTTCACGCCCTGCAGCACCCACGGACCATCGGCGGTTTCCTGATGCCACTCGGCGCGCGCGGCAAACCAGCGGTACGCGCCGCCGCGCTCGCGCATCAGCATTTCCATGCGCACCGCGTCGTGACGGGGGCCGGCGTAGGCCCGCTCCAGCTGATCTGCTACCGATTGCCGATGGTCGGGATGAATGAAGTTGAGCCACTGGGGAAACGAAATCGTGGTGTCGGACCCCACGTGACCGAGCAGCGCCAGGAAATTCTGGCAGACGTCCATCTGCGCCTGTTGCGGATGCCACGTCCAGGTGCCCGCATTGGCCGCCGACAACACCCGCCTGGTCTCTTCCTTTTCCTTGACGCAGCGCTCGAGCAGTTTGTGTTCCGTGAGGTCGAGCGTGATCTTGGAAAACCCGACATGTTCGCCGTCCTCGTTGCGCAGCGACGTCAGCAGCACCCTGGCCCAGAACACGCTGCCATCCTTGCGCTGGCGCCACCGTTCCTCCCGGAAAAAACCATGTTTCAACGCTTCCCTTAGATTATGGTCGGCCCAGCCCAGCGCCTTGTCGGCATCCGTGCAGAGCAGCGACAGGTGACGGCCGATGGCGTCTTCCGCGGTGTACCCTTTGATCTGTTCGGCTGCGCTGTTCCAGCTCTCGATGATCCCTTCCGGATTCAGAAAGAACACGGCCGCTTCCTTCACCTCTTCGATCATCAGCCGGGTCAGTTCAGCCAGCTGATTGGGCGGGAGCGAGGAGACGGCGTAAGCTTGGACCATATTGATGAGCGCCTTTCGAGATCAGAAGAATGAAGTGAGGAAGTGGGGGCCAGGCCGTGGCGCTGTGAACCGGGCCAGGCAGAGACATCAGGGTACGAGCCAGCTGTGATAACTGCAATTGTGTTCGCGGTAAAAGTCGCGCGCTTTGTTGTAGGTGAAATCGCACATGGCCCGCAAGGCACGCCCGCATCCCGGTCTCGTCGCTATCGTGCACCGGGCCTTGATGACTTCATGTAGTCTGAATTGGCCCATGCTTATGCCGACCAACCGCCGCGCGCACGAGCGCCGATCATCTTGCTTATCCGCATGAATTGCCTTACAAGCCAGCAATTTGCCAAGGTCGACAGTCGGCCACCGGCCCCCCATGTGCAGGCAGCCCGTATAGAGGCGAGCACATGAGCGATGGCCGCTTTGACGCTTCCCAGCAATGGCTGCGGCGCGCCGAGTCCGTCATTCCCGGCGCCCACCATCTGTCGGGCCGGGTGCTCACCAGCCCGGCGCGCTCGCCCATGTATATCAAGCGGGGACGGGGTTGCCGGATCACCGATGTCGACGGCCATGAGTACACCGACTACCTGATGGCCTTCGGCGCGTTCCTGCTCGGCTACGCCGACCCTGAAGTCGATGCCGCGGCGCGCGAGGAACAGGCGCGCGGCTCGCTGCTGTCGATGAATCGTCCCCAGCACGTGCTGTTCGCCGAAGCGCTGGTGGGGCGCTTCGATTGCGCCGACATGGCCGTGGTGCTCAAGACCGGCAGCGAAGCGACCACCGCCGCCCTGCGCATCGCGCGGCGCTCGACGGGGCGGCGCCGGGTGGCGCGCGCGGGCTATCACGGCTGGCACGACTGGTGCCTGCCGCTGGAAAATTCGGTGCCGGCCGGGCTCGACGGGCAGGTGCTGGAGTACAACGCCAACGATCCCGATTCGCTCGCAGCGCTGTTCAGCGCTTTCCCTGGCGAAATCGCCGCCGTCATCCTGGCGCCCGAAATGGTATTGCCGCCCACGCGCGACGCGTTTGCTCGTCTGCAAGAGCTTACCGATCGCCACGGCGCGCTGTTTATTCTCGATGAGGTCAAGACGGCGTTTCGCACGGCGCCCGGCTCTGTCCAGGCAAGATTCGGACTGACGCCCGATCTCACCACCGTGAGCAAAGGGCTCAGCAACGGCTGGCCGATCGCCGCCGTGGTCGGGCGGCGCGAGGTGATGAACAGCGCCGCCGGCATGCATCTGTCCGGAACCTTCCACGGCGATACCGCCGCCATGGCCGCAGCCCTGACGACCTTGCGTATCGTCGAGGAACGCAAGGTGGCCGATCACGTATGGGCGCTGGGCCAGCAGCTGATCGACGGTCTCAACGCCATTGCCCGCGAGGCCGGGGTGCCGGCGCTGAGCTACGGCGAGCCGTTTCCGCCGATGCCTTTCCTGCGCTTCGACCACCCCAGCCCTGAAACCAACGATGCGATGCGCACGGCGTTCTACGAGGCGATGCTCGAGCGCGGCGTGCTGCTGCATCCGAGACATATGTGGTTCATCAGCCATGCCCACCAGCAGGACGACATCGATACGACGCTCGAGCACGCACGCAGCGCGATGCGCATTGCCAGCCAGCATTGCCGCGCGAGCTGAGTATCGATGAGCACGCAGCGATGAACAGCCAGGCCACCGGCATCCAGCACATCGTCGACCGCTACCTGCGCGCCGAGGCGTCGGCGCCGATGGTCGTCATGGAGCTGCTCCAGCATACGGAAGACACGGCGCTGCTGGCGCGCGTGCTGCCCACGCTCAGCGGGGAGCCGGGCAAGCTGCGCACCCTGGCGCAGCACCTTGCCGAAAACCATGCTGGCTGCAGCACCATCGTCAGCATGATCCGCCAGCGGCTCGATTCGCCCGACCCGGCCCGCGACCTTGAAGACGGCATCGAACGCTGCCGCAGGCTGTTCGACGCCTCCGTCGCGCAGAGCGAGGAATCGAGCGTGGCGCTGTATTCGCTCGGCAATCCGGCGCTCCTGGCTGCGGCGACGGACGAGGTGATCGGCGTGATGGACGGCTGGGGCGTGCTGGGGCCGGACCGGGACGCCATTGAACTGGGCTGCGGCATCGGGCGCTTGATGGCGCCGCTGTCGGCGCGGCTGCGCTCGGTGACCGGCACCGACGTTTCGCCCGGCATGATTACGGCGGCGACGCGGCGGCTTGCCGGCATCGCGAATGCGGCGGTGCTGCTGACAAGTGGCAAGGATCTGGCCTCGTTCGAGTCGGGGTCGGTCGACCTGGTCTACAGCGTCGATACCTTTCCTTATCTCGTGCTGTCCGGCCGCGCCCTGGTCGAGCGGCACTTCGAGGAAGTGCGCCGGGTACTGCGCCGCAACGGCGACTTCGTCCTGTTCAATTATGCCTACGGGCGCTCGCGGGACGAAGTGAACGCCGAGGTGCTGGCGCTGGCGAGACAGGCGCAGCTCGAGGTGATCCGTGCCGATACGGCGCCATTTCACATCTGGAACGGCATCGGCTGGCTGCTGAGGAAAACCTAGCGTGAGAATCCTGTACCTGTCGCCCGGATTTCCGCCCCATTCGCACCTGTTCTGCGTCGCCGCGCAGGCGCGCGGCGCCAAGGTCGTGGCGGTGGGGGATATTGCCGAGCACGACCTGGCGGCGGACGCCCGCCAGGCCTTCGAAGCGTATGTGTTTGAACCGGACATGGGCGATTACCAGATTCTGCTCGGCGTCGTGCGGGGTCTGGTTGCGCGGCACGGTCCCATCGATTTCGTCGAATCGAATGGCGAGCACTGGCTCGAAGTGGAGGGCCGCCTGCGTGACGACCTCGGCATTGAAGGCCCGTCGGAGCAGGACGTGATTCGCCTGCGCAGCAAGACGGCCATGGCGCAGGCCTTCGCGGCGGCGGGCGTGCCGCACCCGCCGGGGATCGGCTGCGCGTCGGCGCAGGCTGTGAGGGATTTTGCCGCGAAACACGGTTTCCCCCTCGTCTTCAAGCCGGACAGGGGGTCCGGCGCGACCTCCACCTTTCGCGTGGCGAGCGACGCCGAACTGGAGGCGGCGCTGCTCCTGCCCCTTGACGGCCACATCGTGCAGCCTTTCGTAGAAGGCGTCATCGTCACCTTCGACGGCCTGGTCAATCGCCAAGGCGGCGTGGTCTTCTGCACCTCGCACGTCTACGATAGCGGCATCATGGAAGTGCGAACCGGCACGCTCGACGGCTATTACTATTCCGAGCGGACAATTCCGCCGGCGCTGGAGGAAGTCGGCCGGCGCGCGCTGGCGGCGTTCGGCCTGAAGCGGCGCTTTTTTCACCTGGAGTTCTTCCGGCGGCCCGACGGCGCCTACGTCGCGCTGGAGATGAACGTGCGCCCGCCCGGGGGCTACACCACCGACATGATGAACTTCGCCTGCCAGTTCGATGTCTATGATCTGTGGGCCGCGGTCATGATGGGCGACTTGCTCGATCACTTTAAGTACGAGCGCAAGTTTCACACTGCGCACGCGGGGCGGCGTCGCGAACGCGCCTATGCGATCCCGCATGATGCGCTCGTGCACGAACTCGGCGACACCCTGGCCGTCGTCGAAGCCGTGCCTGACGCATTTGCAACGACGATGGGCAATACGGCCTACTTGCTGCGGCACCGGCAACTGGGGACGCTGCTCGAGGCGATCAGGCTGGTGCAGCAGGCGAAGCGCTGACGGCACACGACTTGCGTGTCAAATGTGCGTCATCCGCGTCTGCGTTCAATACCGCACAGAGGCTGGGCCACGCCTGTCTATACTTGGTGGGGTGGCAAACAATGCCAGCAACACGGCAGCCGAAAGAATTTTGCCGCCACGCCAGGGTCTGTTGACGTGGCTGCCAGCCAGATGGGGACCAAATGAGCAATATCGCGCACGACATGATGGACGCCAAAGTCCGGTTTATGGACACAAAGCGGGACGCAAAGCGCGAGGCGAACGCGCAGATCGAGGGCTTGAAATCGAAGGCCGCAAATGCGCTCGCTTCGCCATATGTGCGCGGCGGCGTCGCCCTCGGGGTCGCGGCGGCGGGCTATGCGTTCTTCAACCGCAAGAAGTCGCAGCCGCATGCGGCGCTGCCAGCGCCGAAGGAAAAGCCGGGCGACATCGTCAAGGTCGGCAGCCTGCTGCTGTCCCTGGTAGCGTCAGCGATCGTGGCCCCCAACGCGCCCCGCGTCGAGGTCGACGTCGACGTCAAGCCCCGCATCGAAACCCAACCCCTGCCAGTCCTGCCGGCGAAAACCACAGCGGCCGCCAAGGACACGCAGGACGCCACCGGCAACGCCGCCGCCATCAAGAACCTCTCGTCGAGCTGGCTGGGCCGGCAGTGGCAGATCATCAAGGCCGCGGCCACCGCGTGGATGGACGACTTCGCCCCCAGCATGGGCGCGGCGCTGTCCTACTACACCCTGTTTTCGCTGGCGCCGCTGCTGGTGATCGTCATCGCGATCGCCGGCCTGGTGTTTGGCCGCGATGCGGCGCAAGGGGCCATCATCGCCCAGCTGGGCGGCATCATGGGCGAGCAGGGCGCGACGGCAGTGCAGGGCTTGCTGCAAGCCGCCCGTGAGCCGTCCACCGGCATCGTCGCCAGTATCATCGGCGGCCTTCTGCTGCTGCTGGGTGCGACGGCGATCTTCGCCGAGCTGCAAAGTGACCTCGACCGCATCTGGCGCGCGCCGGCGAAAAAGAACCAGTCGGGCCTGTGGAGCTGGCTGCGCAGCCGCGTGCTGTCGTTCGGCCTGATTCTGGGCCTCGCCTTCATGCTGATGGTCTCGCTCGTCGTCAGCGCGGCGCTGGCGGCCACCGGCAGCTGGCTCGGCGGTGGCTCGGAAGCCGAAAGCATCATCGCCAGCGTGCTCAATTTCGCCGCCTCGCTGGCCATCTTCACGGTGCTGTTCGCGATGATCTACAAGATCATGCCGAACGTCAAAATTTCCTGGCACGATGTGTGGATGGGAGCGGGCGTCACCGCCTTGCTGTTTACTATCGGCAAATCGCTGATCGGCATCTATCTGGCCAAATCGAACGTCGCTTCCGGCTTCGGCGCCGCCGGTTCCTTCGTGATCCTGGTGGCCTGGTTCTACTATTCGGCGCAGATTTTCCTGTTCGGCGCGGAATATACCTGGGTGTACGCGAATAACAAGGTCAAGGGACAATAAGGCCGGCGATTCACCGCTGGTTGATCACCACATCGATCCGTTTGTGGACGTCCTCGGCAAACGCCAGAAACTCCCGCATTGCCTCTGGCGCTTTCATATCGAGGGCATACCACTCGGCGGAACCGCCGGCCTCGCGTATTTCGCTGACCAGCGACTGCATGCGGCTCGAGCGCCGTCCGCCCAGCACCACATGATGTCCCTGGCGCGCCAGTTCCCTGGCCGTCGCCGGTCCGCTGCCGCTGCCGGCGCCGGCAATCAAAACCACTTTCCTTTGTAATGGTGCATTCATGATACTTCCTTCCATGCCAATAACACGAGCATGCATGGTAAGGCCGCGCCGCCGTGCTGCAAATGCACATGGCTATGTCTTTCTTGCCTAATCCTATTTGCCGGCCCCCAGACCATGGCGGTCGCGTGCGTTTTGATGGATCATTCCTATCCATGAACACACGAAAGAGCCGAGCATGGACCGCCTGATAGCACTGCACAAGCAACTTGCCAGCGATGATGGCTATACCGAAACGGCCGTGCCGGCGGTGCGCCTGACGCGCGCCACCCAGTGCGTGGCGAAGACGCCGGTGATGTCGGAGCCCTGTATCGCCATTGCGCTGCAGGGACGCAAGCGGGCGTTTTTCGGCACGGATGTATTGCAGTTCGACGCCGACCAGTACCTGGTGGTGGCGATTCCGATGCCGTTTTCCAGCGCCACCGAAGCGACCATCGACGAGCCTTTCCTGGGGCTGACCATCCAGGTCGACCGTACCACCCTGGCCGACCTGATGTTCGCCATCGACCAGTCCGACAACGACCTGCCGGCCGCGCCCAAGGGAATGATGACCACGCGCATGGATGCGCGCCTGCGCGACACCGTGCTGCGCCTGCTTGAAACCTTGCACTCGCCGCTGGAGGCGCGCGTGCTGGGACCGGCCATCGTGCGCGAACTCTGTTTTCGCGTGCTGATGGGCGAGCAGGGCGCCGCCATGCGCGCGGCGCTGACCGGCCAGGGCCAGTTCGGCCGCATCGCCAAGGCCCTGCGCCGCATCCACGCGGATTACGCCGCCGCCATCGACGTCGGCATGCTGGCCGCCGAAGCCAACATGAGCGTGCCTGCCTTCCACGTGCACTTCAAATCGGTGACGCATTGCTCGCCGATCCAGTACGTCAAGTCGGCCCGCCTGCACCAGGCGCGGCTGCTGATGGCGCGCAACGACATGAGCGCGCAAGCCGCATGCGCCCAGGTGGGCTACGAAAGCCCGTCCCAGTTCAGCCGCGAGTTCAAGCGCTTTTTTGGACGCAGCCCCAGCCAGGAAGCCGACGCCCTGCGGCTGTATCTGGCGCCTCCGCAGGTGGAGACGCCGCAATTGCTGTAGGCGGGCACAGGCAGATCGTGTTGCCGGTCAAGGCCGGCAGGCCGGCAGCGCCGCCCGCCGCCGATTGACCGTATCGGCAAATTTCTCCGCCTGGTCCGCCGGGAACTTCTGCACTTCGCCGTTGATCTTCACCTTGTTGAACACCTCCTTGCCCTGGCAGGTGAGGAACACCACTTCGCCGTCACGCGCCTGGGCCGAGCGGATGTCGCTCAGGGACAGCGCCAGGCTGTGATCGATCAATTGCTTCACGCCGGAGAGCGCCATCGCCTTGATGACGTTGCCGAAGAAGCCTTCGTCCTTCTCCCGGCGCTCCTGCGGCTCCTGGATCTGCTTGATGCCGTAGTCGGTCATCTGCAGATACACCGCCTCGTCTTTGAGCATCATTTCGGTCCACCGGTTGGTCGACAGCAGATACGGGCTGCGCGATGCGACCTGCTGACGCGCGCCGATGCGCTCGGGGCCGTCGCCGTCCTTGGACTGGACCGAGACGCCCGAACCCTTGCGGGCCTCGCCGGTTTGCGCCGCGTGGGCGAGTTCCGTGCAGGTGAAGAGGGCGGCTGCGCACACGATGATCTTGAAAACGCTCATATTTTTTCCTTGGTGATTGGAGGCCGCGGACAGCGCTTGCTCATCCACGTTTGGCTAACGGTTTGACGATAAGGGAATTGGTGCACGCTGACGCGGATTTTGCGACGAACTGCGCTATGGAGGGGGTGGAAGGCGCGATTGCCTTGTGAATTTATTCGACCATCAAGGCCGAAAACGAATCGGCCGGGTGTCAGCGCCGCGCTTGGTGCGCCCGATCCGCTATCATCGTGCTTCCTGTCACGAAAGCCATCCATGTCCCTGCACCTGACCCGCCGCCGCCTGCTCACCCTGACCGCAACGGCGGCGCTCGCCGGCGCCGCGATGCCTGCCTGGGCCGCAGCGGCACCGGCAGCCAGCCACGCCCGGCTGGCGCGCCTTGCCGACGATTTCTATCGCGCCCGCGCCGCCTTCGATCCGCTGATGATTACCGCCAATGGCGACTCGCGTTACGACGATCAATTGGGCCTTGGCATTGCGCCGACGGTGCGGGCCGCCCACTTCGCGCGCTACCGCAAGCTGCGCCAGCAACTGGCGCGCATCGATACAAGCAAGCTCAACGAGGAAGACCAGCTCACCGCCGAATTGCTGGCCTACGAGCTCGACGCCGAACTGGCGCTGGCGCCGTTTCCCGATCACCTGCTGCCGCTCGACCAGTTCGACAACGTGCCCAGTACGCTCGCCAATTACGCCAGCGGCAGCGGCTCGCAGCCGCTGGCGACGGTGGCGCAGTACCGCGCCTACCTGGGCCGCCTGCGCCAGCTGCCGGCGTGGCTGGACCAGGCGGTGGCGAACATGCGCGAAGGCATCAAGCAGGGCGTCGTCCAGCCAAAGGCGATCACGGCGGCGATGCTGCCCCAGTTTCGCCAGCTGCGCAGCAGCGATGCGGCTGGCAGCGTCTATTACACGCCGATCCGCAACTTGCCCGCCAGCTTCTCCAGCGCCGACAAGGCGGCGCTGACCAAAGACTACGCGGCGGCGGTCGCGGCCATCAATCCGGCGCTCGAGCGCCTGCTCGCGTTCCTGGAAAAAGCGTATTTGCCTGCCAGCCGCGCCAGCACCGGCTGGAGCAGCCTGCCCAATGGCGCGGCCTGGTATGCGGCGAAAATCGCCCATCGCACCAATCTGCCGCTCAGCGCGGAACAGATTCACGAGATGGGCCTGGCTGAAGTGGCGCGTATCGAGCGCGAATGGAGCAGCCTGGGGCCGAAGCTGGGCTACACGGGCGCGCCGAAGGACCTGCCCGGCTGGGTGAGCGCGCAGGCGCAATTCAAACCTTTTACCAGCGAAGCGCAGGTGCTCGACGCCTACCGCCAGCTCGACGTCGCCATCAAGGCCAAACTGCCCGCCTATTTCCACAGGCTGCCCAGGTCGGCCATGGAAATCCTGCCCGAACCGGAACTGAGCCGGGCCACCGCTTCCGACCACTACACGCCGGCCGCCGCTGATGGCTCCCATCCGGGCGTGTTCTGGGTGGTGGTCAACGATCCGAAAGACTACGGCCGCGCCGGGATGGCGACCCTGTTCCTGCACGAGGCGCAGCCGGGCCACCATCTGCACGCCGGTTTGTTGAAGGAGCTGGCGCTGCCGGACTTCCGCAAGTTCAACACGGAATACATGAACAGCGCCGCGTTCACCGAGGGCTGGGCGCTGTACGCGGAAACGCTGGGGCGTGAATTCGGCCTGTTCGACGATCCTTTATATTACTTCGGCCACCTGAACGCCGAATTGTTCCGGGCCGTACGGCTGGTGGTCGATACGGGCATGCACGCCAAGGGCTGGACGCGCGAGCAGGCGGTGGCCTACATGCAGGACAAGCTGGGCTTTTCGGAAGCGCGCGCGGTCAACCAGGCGCAACGCTATATGGTATGGCCGGCCCAGGCGCTCAGCTACAAGCTGGGGGCGATGCGCATGCTGGCGCTGCGCGAGAAAGCCCGAACGGCGCTGGGCGCCCGCTTCGACCTGGCGGCCTTCCACGACACCGTGCTGGGCGAGGGCACCTTGCCGCTGCCGATCCTCGAAGAGCGCATCGACCGCTGGATCGCCAGCCAGCGCCGCTAATACTGATTAGTGCACGCGCCAGCGCAGCACGCCGCCGGTGACGGCGCCCGGCAGCCCCGGCGCCAGCACGGCGGTGGCATACGGCGCCAGCGTGCGCCAGCCCAGCGCCAGGTAGAGGCTGCGGCCGGCCTCGGTCGCCACCAGCAGGCGTTCGTCCACGCCCGCCGCGCACGCCAGCGCATCGAGCGCCGCCATCAGCGCGCGGCCCAGGCCCCGCCGGCGGTGCGCCGCGGCCGTTTCAATCTGGTCGAACACGGCGCAGCCATCCTTGATGACCAGCTTGCCGGCGGCGGCCACCGCGCCGGCGCCGTCGAGCAGCTGTATCGTAAGGGCGCCATGCTCGCGCCCGCTGCGCAGAATATAGCCGGGCGGCGGCGGGCAGGGCGGTAGCGGGCCATCGCAGCACATCAGATAGCGCGGCGATTCGATCTGCCAGCGTGGCGGCAGCGCGGCGCGCAGGGTGGCGCTGTCGACGGTGGCCTTGAGAAAAATCCGCGGCGCGTCGATGCCGGCCGCGCAGGCCTGCAGGGCGGCGCCCGCGTCGACGAACACATGGCGCCGCAACTGGTCGGGCGCACCCACCTCCACCACCAGGCCACCGCCCTCGCGCCGTGGCAGCGGCACGCCGCGCGCCAGGCTCCAGCCGCACAGCCAGCGTTCCAGCAGGGCGAGGTCGACCACGCCAGTGCCGGGCGCTGCGGGCTCAGCCATGGCGCGGCAGGCGCACCGCGCGGCGGCGGGCAGGGATGTTATCGAACAGGACAGGGAATCGGCGCATCGCGCCATGATACCCGCCCCTGCAATGTTGATGCCGAATCATCAATCAAGATGCAGTTCAATTACTCCGCAGAAAAATTTCTGCAAAAACAGTGAACTTAATCAATTTCCTTGCGTCAAAGTAGTTCATTCACTTGATGTAAGGACGTAGCAAATGAACGCAACTGCAAAACTGAACACCACGACCGCTGTGATCGCTTTGGCCATCGCCGCCTCTTTTGGCAATGTGCACGCACAGTCAGTCGATTCGGTGGCCGTCCCCGCGGCCGCTGCGCAGACGAGCATTTACCACCTGTATGTTTCGCCAAGCGGCAGCGACAGCAACAGCGGCAGTATCGCAGCCCCATTCCGCACCATCAGCAAGGCCGCCAGCGTGGCCAAGCCATCGACCACGGTGCACGTTGCCGCTGGTACCTACGGCAATGTGGTCAACAGCAAGTCGGGCACGGCCACCGGCCGCCTGCGCTTCGTCTCCGACACCAAGTGGGGCGCGAAAATCGTCGGCACCGGCACCGAGTCGCACTTCAACAATAGCGGCAACTATGTCGACATCGTCGGTTTCGACATTTCCGGCAGTGGCCGTCTGGGCATCGTGAACTACGGTTCCTACACCAGCATCGAAGGCAACCACGTCCACAACCTGAAGATTTCCGGCGGCTGCAACGGCTCCGGTGGCGCCGGCATCGTCGACGCCAACTACAGCGCCACCGACGACGACATCATCGGCAACGTGGTGCACGACATCGGCGTGCCAGGCGCCTGCAACGGCGTGCAGGGTATCTACCACTCCAACAAGCGCGGCCACATCTACAACAACATCGTGTACCGTGTCTCCGCCTGGGGCATCCACCTGTGGCACGCCGCCACCGACGTCATGATCGCAAACAACACCGTGTTCCGCAACGGTACCGCGTCGATGGGCGGCGGTATCGAATACGGCAGCGGCGATGCGCCTGGCGGTATCGTGGTCAACAACACCCACATCGTGAACAACCTGGTCTACGATAACCCGGGCTCGTCGATCACCACCTACTGCTACTCGGGTGTGAATTGCATCGGTTCGACCAACACGGTGGAAAACAACCTCGTGTACGGCAACGGCCGCGCCATCTCGATCAAGGGCACCCCTGCCGTTGGCACCGTGGCGGCGGATCCCCAGTTCGTCAACTACATCGCCGCCGGCGGTGGCGACTACCGCCTCAAGAGCACCTCGCCTGCGGTGAACAAGGGCGCGACCCACTACGCACCTGCGTACGACATCAACAATGCGGCACGTCCGCTGGGCGCCGCCATCGACATCGGCGCTTACGAGAACTATTGATTGACCCCATGCTGGCGCGCCCTGGTGCGCCAGCGTTGACCTGAAGGCAGCGTTCACGCGGTCTTTTTTTATTTGGGGCATCGCGAAGCATTCGTTTGTTGCTGCAAGGCATCAAAACAAAAAGAAACTTGTTACACGCTGTTCCGATTCATTTTCGCCAACTCATTTATCAAGCCGGCAAATGTGATTTTTTATTCCAATTAAAGGCTCGGCAAGGGCCCACGGGCACGGCCAGCGCGAGGCGTTGATGGAGTCGCAAGGGCCATGAATGCCACGCCAATATTGCAAAACGCAGGATCGGGCAGCGCGCTCCCCGAACTTTCGGCCGGCCGATTCAGCGATGTCACTTAGTTGCTTTTATTGCCTTGCGGCAAGCAAATGCCCTGGTTTAGGATGAAGCATGACTAGCGGAAATACCCCATCACGGGCCGCTTTTTGTCCCCCTCGAACAACCAGGATCCGTATGAAACCAACTTCGCATGCACGACTTGCCGTTTCCCTGTCCAGCGGGCGCACCCGCGTCGCGCTGGCCGCACTCGCCGCAGTGACGCTGGGCGCCGCGCTGCCGGCCGCCGCCGCCGACTTCACCGACGGCAAGCACCAGTATGCCCGTGGCCGCATCGTGGTCGAAACCGCTGCCGGCGTTTCCGCCGACGAGCTCGACAAGATCCTCAAGCCCCATGGCGGCAAGCGCCGCAAGCTGGGCCAGTCGAATCTCGCCGTGATCGAGCTGCCGCCGGGCACCGAGCAGGACGCCGTCGCCCGCCTGCGCCGTAACCCCGCCTTCAAGTCCGCTGAACTGGACCGTAAATTCAAGAGCACCCTGGCGGTGACCGATCCCTACATCGGCAGCGAATGGCACCTGGCGAAGATCAATGCCATCAGCGCCTGGGATAGCACCCAGGGCGCCGGCGTGACCATCGCCATCCTCGATTCCGGCGTCGACGCCAGCCACGCCGACCTGGCGCCCAACCTGGTGCCGGGCTATAACACCTACGAAAACAACACGGACACGAGCGACGCCTGCGGCCACGGCACCGCGGTGGCCGGTTCCGCCGCCGCCCGCAGCGACAATGGCACCGGCGTCGCCGCCGTCGCCGGCCAGGCCCGCATCATGCCGATCCGCGTCGCCTATTACGATGCCGCCGCCGGCGGATGCTATGCCTACGCCAGCGCCATCGCCAGCGGCATCACCTGGGCGGCCGACCACGGCGCCCGCGTCGCCAACGTCAGCTACGGTCCCGTCGCCGGCGTCGCCACCGTGCAGAATGCCGCGCAGTACATGAAGAGCAAGGGCGGACTGGTGTTCGTCTCGGCAGGCAATAACGGCGTCGATGAAAACATCACGCCCACCAGCACCATGATCACCGTGTCGGCCACCGACGCGGGCGACGCCCGGGCAGGCTGGTCGAGCTATGGCAGTTTCGTGACGATCGCCGCGCCTGGCGCCGGCATCTGGACGACGTCGGCCGGCAATGGCTACGGCGCCTGGAGTGGCACCTCGTTCGCCAGCCCCGTCGCCGCCGGCGTCGCCGCGCTGATGATGGCCGCCGCCCCGAGCCTGGACGGCAGCGTGATCGAGCAGGCCCTGTTCGCCTCCAGCGTGGACCTGGGCGCGGCCGGACGCGATCCCCTGTTCGGCTACGGCCGCGTCGATGCCGATGCCGCTGTCAAGGCGGCGCTGGCAAAAGTGGGCGCCGTCGACGGCCAGGCGCCAAGCGCCGCCATCACCTCGCCCTCGGCCAGCGCCTCGGTATCGGGCCTGGTGACGGTCACTGTCAACGCCAGCGATAACGTCGGCGTCGACCGCGTCGAACTGTCGGCCAACGGCACCGTCGTCGGCAGCGACAACGCCAGCCCCTACAGTTTCAGCTGGAACTCGGCCAATGTGGCCAATGGCATGGTCAACCTGGTCGCCACCGCCTACGACCGCGCCGGCAACGCGGGCGCCTCGGCGCCGCTGGCGATCAATGTCGCCAACGTCAGCGTGCCGGTGACGAAAGACACGACGCCGCCGGTGGTGCGCATCGACAATCCCGTGTCTGGCGCCGTCAGCGGCAATGTGGCGATCAACGTCAGCGCCAGCGACAACAGCGGCGCCGCCGGCATCGGCAACACGCTGTACGTCGATAACGCCGTGGTCGCCACCGGCAAGGGCGGCGCCCTCAGCTACACCTGGCGCACCAAGCGCAACAATGCGGGCACGCACACCATCACCGCCGTGTCGAAAGACGCGGCCGGCAACAGCGCCAGCACCTCGGTGACGGTGACGGTGCGCTGATCGTTCTATTCGTGTCAGCAATAAAAAACGACGGCCGCGGCCGTCGTTTTTTGCTTTCTTCCCGCTAGACTTTACTTGGCCAGCGGCGCGGCCTTTGCGGTCTGCAAGTGCATGTCGACCGTGGGCAGCATCTTGGCCGCCAGCGCCTTGACGTCCGCATCCTTGGCGGCCATCTCATCCTTCTTCAGCTTGGCGTGCACCTTGCTGTGGTCGGCCACGCCGGCTTCCTTCATGTAGGCCTTGTCGAAGGCGTCACCCGACAGTTTCTGCAGGCGCGCCGCCATCGCCTTGTGCGGGGCGTCCGGCTCGGTCGGCAGGGTCACTTCTTTCGCCTTGGCCAGTTCGGTCACGCTGTCGAGCGCCTTGCTGTGGTCGTCGATCATGGTCTGGGCGAATTTCTTGATGTCCGCATTCGACGATTTTTCCAGCGCCATCTTGCCGGCGGCAACTTCCGCCATGTTTGCCTGGGCCATGCCGATGACGATGTTCTGGTCGCCCTTCGACAGGGTGGTGGCGGCGCTGGCGGCGCCGGCGGCAACGAGGGCGCATGCCAGGCAGAGTGACTTCAGGGATGGGGATACGCGCATGATTTCTCCTTGTTTGTTATTTGAGATAAATAGCTTGGAGAAAAAGTTTAGCGGAACTGGCAGGTGGCGACGATTCAATACGGCTAGGCAATTTGCAGTGCCGACGGGCGCCCGCCAGGCGGGCAGCCCGGCGGGACAATACCCGGGGCTTACTTGGTTTCCGTCGCCATCGGCGTGTCCGCCGCCATCTTGTCCTTGGCGGCAGCGGCATTCATTTTCCTGGCGTGATGCTTTTTCGCGTGATGCATGCGGTGCTTGCCGTCCATCTTGTCGCCCATGCCGGACGCCATCGGCTGCGACTGCAATTGTTGGGCGTGACGCTCGATCTCCGCAATTTTGGCCGGATCGGTAATTTCGGTAACGGACTGCGCGCTGGCCAAGCCGCACACGGCCAGCAGGGAGGTCGACAGGATCAGTTTGACGTTCATTTTTTGCCTCTTGTTCAAGTGAAAAAACGGCGCTCAGCACATGCTGGCGGAGGACGGCTGCGTCCGCTTGCGGACACCCATCCAACATACGCCAATTGGCAAAGTGACAGCGCACCACTGGCGATTCACTGGCTCAGCGAGACAAATTCCGACACGGGCACCAGCTTGATACTGACGACCGCACCAGCCAAATCCGATGTCGAGCACCCTTGGCGGGGGCTAGCATGGTGCATCAATCAGGAGGCAACCATGTTTTCACTTAAAAATGTCAGTCCGTCCATCACCGACATGATCCGGTTCGACCATTCGCACGTCTTGCTCACCTGGCACCAGTACGTTGCCGGCAAGAAGCCAACCGTCAAGAAGGCGCTGGCCGAAACCATCTGCGACGCGCTGGAAATCCACGCGACCTTGGAAGAAGAAATTTTTTACCCCACCCTGCGTCAGCTGGGCCTCGGTGGCGCGGCGCTGGCCAAGAGCGAGCCCGAGCACCGCGAAATGCGTGAGGTGATCGCCCAGTTGCGCAATGCCGATCCGTCGTCGAACCGCCACGACCAGCTGGTCAACGAGTTGATGCGCGACGTGCTCAAGCACGTGGCCGACGAGGAAACCGTCCTGCTGCCCGACGCCGAGCGCATGCTCAGCGCCGCTCGCCTGAACGAGATGGGCGTGCAGATGACCAAGCGCCGTGCCCAGTTGCTGGCGCCGAAGGCAGGCAAGATTGCCGCGTCCACCCTGGTCGGCTTCTCGTCGAGCACCACCGCCATCGTCGGCGCCGCCGTGGGCGCCTTGCTGCTGGGGCGCGCGCTGGTGCGCCGTTCACCTGCCTAGATCACCGCAGCGCGAAACCACCAGCCATACAGAAGGGCGGACAGGGCGAGGAAAATCCAGTAATCGGCGGGCGCCAGCCACCACCAGGTTTTATGCCAAGTCGCAAACTTGGGGTGAAAGCGGCGCCAGCCGGCTGCGGGATTGATCACGAACCAAAGAAAATCCTCGCTGACCCAGAACAGCATCAGCGAGGCCAGTACCCGTGCTTCGGCGTGCCACGACCAGGCGCCGCTGAACACCAGCGGCAGGTGGAAGAACAGGGCGATGCAGGAAAACACCCAGGCGTGATAGCCGGTCATCGCGCGCCCACCCCAGAACAGGTCGAGCAGCAGGTGATTCTCGATGCGCCAGGTTGGCAGATTGGCGGCCCAGCCATGCGGGCCTTCGATATGCACTTCCACCTTGGCGAAGAAAAACGCCAGCAGCAGGGTGAAGGCGATGGTCGCGGCCAGTTGCGCGGGCGGATCGGTCAGCAGCATGGGGATTGACTTGTGGTGAGATTGCCGCTGTACGCGCTGAGGCTGGCGTCGCTGGCGGCACCGGCAGGGTGCGCGCGCCAGTAGTGACTGATGCGCTCGACAATGGCGGCCGCCGCATCGGGGCGGCCAAGCGAGCTGGCGCGTTGCGCCATCGCCGCGCGCCGATCTGGCGCATCGAGTAACTGGCCCAATCGCCAGGCCAGGGTGGCGGCATCGACGGCCTTCAGCGCCGCGCCTTGTTCCAGCAAGTAGTCGGCGTTGCGTTCTTCCTGGCCCGGGATGGGCGCATTGACGATCATCGCCACGCCAACAGCGAGGCATTCGGCCGTGGTCAGCCCGCCTGGCTTGGTGATGACGATATCGGCGCTGGCCATCAGCGTGGCCACCTGGTCGGTGAAGCCAACCGACGCCAGCCGGCCCGGCCAGCGCGGCGCCATGCCTTGCAGCCGGCACAGGGCGTCGGCATTGCGTCCGGCCAGCACCAGCAATTGCAATTCGTCTTCACCCAGCAGCAACTGCTCGGCGACGGCGACGAGCGCACCGAAGCCGCCGCCACCGCCCATCAACAGCACAATCGGACGGCTGGCGTCAAAGCCGTACAGGCCCGCAAGGTCGCATCGCGCAAGCGGCTGGCTGAAAACGGGCATCACGGCAATGCCGCTCACGCAGATCGCTGCTGGCGCGACACCGGCGCGCCGCAATTGAAAGCCGGCCTCGTCGCTGCCGACAAAATAGCCGGCCACCCCTGGTTGCAGCCACATTGCGTGCACGTCGAAATCGGTGACGTGCACGAATACCGGCGGACCATAGTCACGAGCGCCGGCGCCGGCGAAGCTGCGTGGGCGTCGTGCCAGTACCTCGGCGGGAAGGAAGTGGGTGCAGACGATGGCGTCGGCGGCGAAGGCATCGAGCTGACCCAGCCATCGCCTGCTGAGCCGCCGTTCGAGGGCGCGGCGCAGGTGGTGGGCGATCGATGCCCCGCCAGGGGCGTTCATGCGGGCATACAGCCAGCTCCACAGCAGGGGCGCGCGGTTGACCAGGGTGGCATAGAGGTCGGCATACAGCCAGCGAAACCAGCGCGGCATGCCTTGCAGCACATCGATGTGAAGCGTGTCGATGCCCCTGCCGGCGGCGGCCTCGCACAGGGCGGCGCCGGCGCGCACGTGACCGGCGCCAGCCGACACGCTGAGCACCACCAGACGGCGCGCACTCATCCCTGGGCGTGCAGGCCGAGACCGTGCAGGACGCGCTTGCAGAGGGCGTCCGGCGTACGGGAAATCAATTCCTCCGGCACCTCGAACTTGCTGGTCAGGCGCTGATGGTCTTCAAAGCCATACGACACCATGAAGGCGTGCATGCCCGTGCGGACGGCCGCGAAATAATCCTTGTGCTCGTCACCGCAGATATAGCAGAGGGCAGGGTTGATGCCGTACTGCTCGCGCAGACTGCGAAAGGTGTCGGTCTTTTCCTGCTTGAGCGGTATGTGGGTGAGGAAGGCGAGCTGGTCGACATCGATGCCGTGGCGTTCGAACAGCACCCGCAGGGTCTGCTCGGGTGCGTTGGTGATGTTGCGGGTGACGATGCCGACCACCAGGTCGGGGGCCGCGATCAGGCGCTGGATCAGTTGGGCGATGCCGGGGTACAGTCGCGCTTCGCTGCGATAGACCTCGGTCAGCGTGCCGATCAATTCCCTGCGGCTTTGCTTGCCCAGCTGGCGCTTGAGGTTGGTGGGAAACTCGCGCAGACCGCCCAGGTACTTGAAAAGGCGGTGGCGCTTCTGGAAGCGGTCTTCGTCGCCCAGTGTCATGCCATGCTGGAGGAAGGTCGCCTCGATGGCGCTGTAGGCATCGATGGTGGTGCCGTCGGCATCGAGGATGAGAAGTCGCCTGTGATTTGTGTACATATCCGCCGCGAAAAGATCATTCCGCCCTGCAGGTGCGCGGGCTTGCTGACGATCATAGGGGGCGAATGTGACGGCGGCGTGACAGGCGAACCTGCCGTATCACGCCGCGTGGACCAGCTTATTTCTTCTTGCTGGCCTGGGCTTGTGCCTGCGCATTGGCTTGCGCCTGGGCCGCTGCCTGCTGCTGCGCCGCCTGCTGCTTTTCCTTCTTCTTGCTCATGTGGTGGCCGATGGCGCAACCGGCGGCGGCGCCTACCAGGCCGTGGCTGCCTGCCACGTGTCCGGCGACACCGCCGACGACGGCGCCCTTGAGGCAGCCGGCGTTGGCGAAGCCGGCGGTGGCGGCGAGGGTGACGGCGAGGGTGAGCTTGGCGAGGGTGGATTTCATGGCATGCCTGCTTTCTGTAATGGTTCGGGGAATGCGGGCGCGCTGTCGGCGCCACCCGCTTTGTGCTGAGAATACGGCGCGCGGGCGCTGCGGTATGTGCGACACACCGCTTTGGCGCATTGTTTTACGCGCTTGTCGACCTGTCTTCGGTGCGACCGGCCAGCTGCCGGTTCAGCCTGGCGTCGCTGGCGATGGCGCGGGCAATTGCTGGCCTACGCCGACCGGCGCGGGCTCTGGCATCGGCATCGGCGCCTGGGCAACGATGCTCGCTGCCGCCACGCTGAGCGCGGTGGCAGCGTCGGTCTGGCTGGCCGCCGCGGAAGTCGTCGAGGCGGCGTCGACCGCGGCATCGGCGATCGCCTGCGCGGTGGCGGCAGCGATCGGCTGGACGGGCGGCCGCGCAAATTGTTCGCTCAGAAATTCGGCGATGCGGGTCTGGGTCGCTTCCAGATAGGGAATGTTCATGTGGTCCGACCCGGGCACGATCTCGTCCTTGTGCAGGCTGCCAAGCTGGGCCACCAGCAGGTCGGTGTGCGAATGGGGCACGATGTCGTCGACGGCGGCGCGCAGCACATAGGTGGGCGCCAGCAGGGATGGCGCGTACTTGATCGATTCGAAGCGGTGACGCAGCACGTACTCGATGGGCATGGTGCGGAAACGCCGCTTGGCGATGGCCAGGATGGAATCGTAAGGGGTGATCAGCACCAGCGCGTGGGCGGGACGCTGCATCGTCACCTGGACGGCAACGCCCGAGCCCAGGCTGCGGCCCACCACGGCGATACGGCGCGGATCGACATGGGGCCGTTCACCGAGCCAGTCGAACAGCATGCAGCCGTCGTCGATCATCAGCTGCTCGTCGGGAATGCCTTGCGAGTTGCCGTAGCCGCGGTAATTGATGGCCAACACCGTCATGCCAGGAAACAGCTTGCCGGCATCGCGCGCCACCCAGGACACCTCTTCCGAACGGCCGCCGAAATAAATCACGGCAGGGCGCGGGCCGACCACGGCAGGCGTCATCAGCCAGCCGGACAACTTGGTGCCGTCGCGCGCGCGCAGCACCACCGGACGGGTGCGGTGGCCGCTGCTGCGCGGGTGTTGCACTTCGCGCTTGATGGTGGGATTGAACACCAGCCGCCGTTGGCTGGCGGCCACCGCCCCGACCAAACCGAGCCATAGCACGCTGGCGAGACCGGCCAGGCCGGCGACTTTTTTCGAATTGTTCATAGGCATGAGTCTACTCGTCTGTTCGCCGCTTTGCAGCCATCGTCGCAGTCGTGCGCGCCGTTGCGATGATTTCCCGCACGAGCGTGGCGCGCCCGCCACGGCGGGCGCTGCGTTGTGGAATTTGCTAGACTGGTATCAGAAGAATCGGAAATATTTTTCCGCATCGCGGCAAATTTTCCGCCGCAGGGAGGCAACATGGCTGACGTCGCACTGATCACGGTGCATGGCATGGGCGAGACACCGCCGGATTACGCCGCCGATCTGGGACAGCGCTTGCATGAGCACATCGGCGACCGTTTCCGGTCCCAGGTCGACATGCGCGCGGTGTATTACCAGAACGTGCTGCAACCGAATGAACGCGAAGTGTGGGATCGCATCACCGGCAAGGACAGCGCCACCGGCGCCGTGCATTACGCCTACCTGCGAAAGTTCCTGCTGTTCGGCTTCGGCGACGCCGCCGGCCTGGAAAACCGCAAGGAAGACAGCGGCTCCGTGTATGAACTGGCGCAGATGGAAATCGCCAAGACCCTGCTCGACAGCTTGCGCGCCAACGGCCCCGACACACCGGTGATCCTGCTGTCGCATTCGCTGGGCTGCCAGGTGCTGTCGAGCTATATCTACGACGCACAAAAAGCCCTTGGCGGTTTGCCCGTCGGCGCCGGGGTATGGCGCGATATCGATCACTGGTCGCGCGCGCTGCAGGGGCGCAACCTCACGATGGCGGAAAAACGTTACCTGGCCGGTGGCGCCGCCCTCGGCTGGATCACCACCGGCTGCAATATCCCCATCTTTGTCGCCGCCCACAAGGAAATGACGATCATCCCCATCGCCGCGCCGCGGCCCAGTTTTAAGTGGATCAATCTGTACGATCCCGACGATGTGCTGGGCTGGCCCCTGCAACCGCTGTCGGAGGGATACCGCCAGCTGGTAGAGGACCGCGCCATCAACGCCGGTCGCGGCGTGTTCGACCTGATCGTGCGCAGCTGGAATCCCCTGTCCCATGAGATTTATTGGCGCGACCGCGAAGTCATCCGCGCGCTGGCGCAGATGCTGACCCAGCTGATGCGCTGAGGCGGGCTGTTCAGGCCTGCTGCAACGTGAACGCCGCGCGGATCGTGCCCACCACCGCGCCGCGCGCGTTGCGCAGGGGCGGCTCGCGGTAGGCTGCAAGACGCTCGCGGCGCGCCGCATCGAGCAGGCCCAGCTGATCGAGCACGACATAGGTGACCGTCTGCAAGCCGCGGCCTTTCCAGCACATTGGGATCCTAAGCTTAGAATTCCACGTGGACAAGTTGTCGCGGCCGCTTCTATAGTGTCACCTAAATACTAGTGACTCCAGCGTAACTGGACTGGCCACAGTTAGGCCGCAAATGTAATCACACTGGCTC